>Ga0114980_10000129_pt1 | contig 48826 bp, 42 predicted proteins | sample S_140806_EF_Meta_FD_87018 | JGI IMG/M metagenome (GOLD analysis project Ga0114980, IMG submission 87018) | Freshwater microbial communities from Lake Simoncouche, Canada to study carbon cycling - S_140806_EF_MetaG | ecosystem: Environmental > Aquatic > Freshwater > Lake | place: Lake...
AAAAGAGGAGGGATTTAAAGGAAAATAATGATTCAAAAGAGGAGGGATTTAAAGGAAAATAATGATTCAAAAGAGGAGGGATTTAAAGGAAAATAATGATTCAAAAGAGGAGGGATTTAAAGGGAACCTTAGGTTCCCTTTAAAATACAATTGTATAATATAATGAATTACGTAACAATAAATTATGCAACATACAACACGAAAAGTTATTATTTGTCTATAGTTATTCTGATTTTATATTTTTTATTCATATCAAAATTATTTTCAGCAATTAAATTTGAGGTTTTCAATAAACGAGACGTATGTGATATAAATTATTATTACGGAAAACCTTGTCGAAATTACATTTCAAATAACGTATTGTTGGATAATAGACTGTTATCTAGAAAACAAAATTTCTTTGATAATGCAAATCAAAATGTTACACCGGTTATGGATACAGATCAATTATTTTTATCTACAGAGGAAAGAAATATTAACAGTCATATAAAAACAAATAAAAAATTAATAACGGATAATAAAGATGCTATTCAAAAGCAGTTTAATTCTTTATCCGAAGGTTTAACCTATACAGTTTCAACTATTGTAAATAATTTCAACAATCTATTGAATGTATTTAATATCAATAACAATCAAATAATAAACGAGTTGGGAACATTGAAAGAAAAAATAAATTTGACTCCTGGTGTAATTGATCCTTTATTTCAAACTATGGCTCCTGTAACCGCCCCTTTGCAAAAATTATATAGATCCTTGAATTCGACTACTGAATAAATTTTTACTAGTTTAGCATTTTTATCTATTAAAAATGTATATAACTGAAATGAAATTTTCGTTTGGATTCTATTTAACATTAATCGTATTGATTCTTGTAATTGTTCTTACAATGTGTAATTCTTGCACAAAATATGTTCCTTATTCGGGGTCTTCATTATATCGTAATCAAACCGCCTATGAAGGATTTCAGTCAAACCCTGAAACGTATTCCACATATCCCAATAATGCCGCGGTTGATGTAATGGAAAATAAAACGATTACGACCAGCCCTGTAAATAGCACTTGTGTAAAGATATTCGGATTTGATGGATTACAATGTAGTCCTACGTTTAACGATAATAATTTAGACATTTATTCAACAGCGAAAGGTGATGCCAGTTGTTTATATCAAGGATCTGGAATGTCGAATTCCATGGGAACTCTTTGTTTAAGTGGTGACATGACGAAACTATTGCAGACACGTGGTGGGAATCAGACGGGGAGCCCGGCTTTAGTGGGAAGAGCTGCGGTCTAATGTCGCTGATGAATTATTCATAAGTTTTAAAGAACTCCTATGTCGCGGGATGCGACTGTTCAAAATGTCTTATAACATAACGTACAATATTTTATCATCTTGGATCGATCTGGATCAATGTCTATTATATCATCAATGATACTATGGTCACAGTCATTTGAATGTTTAATTAAATATTTTTCAATAAGGTGAATAATATTTTTATAGTCTGGATTTTGTTTGTCTTTTGGAAGATTATTTAAAATATGTTTTGCACTTTCCAGGTAAGATCTATCTTCATTTTCCATTTCGATAATGATATATAAAAAAATATGTACATATCATTTTAAAATAAACATTAGACTAGGGGGGAACCGGTGGTTCCCCCTATAACCCCCTCCCGACGTGCGATCATTTTATTCCTTACCGTTTTACCTGACATGATTCTTTAATGAAAAATACATTTAATTTTTCTAGATTCCCGGTGGATAATGCTGCATTAGACCTTACACATACATTGCAAGTAGACTCTGATTCTGCTTCTCTTCATTTTTAATCAAGAAATCCACAGCATCCTTTGTAACTGTGAATGGAAACGAAACATCCATCTCCATCTCCTTTCCAAACAACTTAGACCCGGGTGTCATCAATCTATACAAATTCAACTTTGTGTGGATGATTTCCAAGCAACGCTTCAAGTTACGAACACCCGCCTCCGACCCAGTGAGTGCCTTATTGCCAATGATGTACTGTAGAGTTTCATCGGGAAGAATCACCTCATTCTCATTGAAACTCACCTGCTCACGAATCTTTGGCAAAAGATGATCGCGTGCAATAATGACCTTTTCCTTTGCGTCATATCCCTTCGTCTGAATTCTGTACATTCTGTCCTTCAAGATCGGGTTCACCTTATTCTCATCATTATAACTGAAGATGAAGAGACACTTACTGAGATCGAAATCGATTTCGGAAAAGTACTTATCATGGAATTGACTGTTTTGTGTAGTATCCGTCAAATGGGTGAGAATGCCAATAATCTCCTCACCCTTTGCCGTTTCACTGACCTTATCGAGTTCGTCGAAATAAATCACAGGGTTCATGCATTTACTATCCATCAGGATCTGTGCAATCTTTCCCCATGTGCTACCCTCATATGTATAAGAGTGACCCTCTAGGAAACTGGCGTCACCGGTTCCACCAAGAGCAATGAATGCGAATTCGCGACCTAGAAGCTTGCTCACGCCTTCCTTGATAAGTGTCGTGTTATGCGTTACAATAAAGTTACCCAAAACATATCTATGGTTACAGTCTAGTTCAAAACCATAATAATTTCCTCGACCCTTGTAAACAACTTCAAACCCAGAAACGAGAGCATTTTTTTGCCTTGGGCGTTTAGTTGCTTGCTTTCTCGGACACTTTGTAGGAATGGTATCTATGTCTTCACCGTATATTGTGACTCTATAGTATAATCCATATTGTCGCTCTCCCTTATAAACACAATATTTATCGCATTCTTTTTGTGTGGCACAAAATCCGAGTGAACGTGCAATAAACGCAATATCATCAGATAGGACTTTTGATTTTTGAGTTATTTCAAAATATCGGTTTTCGATGTCAAACCATCCATCTGTGTCCAATAGACCAGCCAAAAGTTGTAAACGAATCGATCGGTTATTTGTTTTGTAATCCATAGGAATGTGTTTATTGTTTACCAGATTGTAATGTTGAAGTGTGGACCAGAACACGTTTTTGCTTTCGTATTCATGTCCGGTTTTCTTACTGATCCCTGGATGCGGGCGATTAAATTCGTCCGCAACAATAGAATAATCGTAGTTTTGTCTAAACTTAAGATCGAGATTGTCTTTCTTAAGTTCTTTTCTGAGATAACCCAATATGGCCGAATCTTGATTCGTAATTGCGGATTTTCCCGAATGACCATCGCCCAACCAAACTCCAATAATATAAGGATCAAATAGAACGGGTTTTGAATCAAACTCAACTCCTGTTGTGTATCCCTTCAGATTTACAGCAATGTATTTTGGAAGTTTCAAATAATTCTTTACTGAAATTTCTATTATTTCGTTGGATTGAGATGAAATGTGTTTTTCCAAATAAATTTCTGCCTCCTCTTTTTTTGCGAACGTCTTGTAGCGAATAGTACAAGTTTTATTATCAAAACAACTCGTCTTAAATGCTGTGTTTCCATTTTTTTTGACAAGGGTTTTAATTGAATTCATTCCGGATTGTTTCAGACACAAAATATGTTCAGAGTTGACTGAGTACTTACTTCCTCCATTCAGAACAATGTCGTACATTTCGTCTTCGCCTCGTCCCAAGTCCATAACTGTTCTAGCTGTAGAATCATCACCCATTATCAAATCTCCAATAATAATGTCTTGAACCATTTTAACCGAGCCGTCATACATGAGAATTGGAGTATTAATTCCGTGACATTTTCCTGTGCCCATTGGTCCATTAATAGCGATGGCTGTTCCCATGGCCGATGGGTTGGCGATCCATTGGCCGACCATTTGCATGATCTGCATCTTGGCATCATCGAGACCATAAACACAGTTGTCGAGAATATTCTTTGACTTTTCCATGAACTGAGTACACTTCTCGATTCCATCACTCATCTTGATGTCAAGACCCTTGTATATCGAAAAGGGAACACGCATGAACGCATCGACCCAATACTTCACCTTGTGATATTCCGAATCACCTGGCTCCATGGATCGCAAAAGATTGACCTTTTGCATTACCGTCGCCTTGTACTTGGCCGGCATATTGGATTCAAGAAGAGTAAGCCTATAAGGCTTCTCAACACGAATATGATCATTGATATCCTGGAGTTCATTCATGATCCGAAGTTGCTCCTTATTGGAAAGCTTCTTCTTGAAATACTCGATCTCACTCGTCTGATCATTGCTCGAATTCACCATCTTATGATACTTTCTCGCATTCTTGAGACGGCTCTTTTGGACAAGCTCCTTGATGGAAACGCGGCAGTCCTCAATCGCACGGTTGATGAAGTTACTCTTTGGACTCTTCTTCAACTTCTCAGTGAGATGCTTCTTTAGTTCCACGAGTTCCACATATTCGGCTTCGACATTCTTTGAATCTTCATCATCCTCCACTTCTTTTTCCTTATCTTTTGCTGCGGCTTTCTTTTCCTTCTTTCCAACACGAGTGTTTATGTCCTTCTTAGAAACAGGCTCCTCTTCGGGAAGCTCGATCTTTTGATAATTCTCCTTCATGAACTGCTCCTCATCATCACTGTTACACTCTTCGTTAGAGTCGTCCTCAATGGCGGCCTCATCTTGCTCATCCATAGGATTTCCGCCATAAGATAGAACAAGACTGAACTTTCCCTCTTCGCCCTCCTCATCCTCTTCTTCGTCCTCGTCCTCATCATCATAATAGTCATCGTCATCATCCTCTGCGATCTCGACCACACGGTTTCTCAGCTTCTTGCCGTTGGCATACTTGGTCGACTTTTTCTTTTTTTCGTCCGTCTTTACCTTTTTGTTCATGTACTTGGAGGGGAATAGTTGAGCGAGTTTCTTGCGAAACTCACGTGGATCGAGCTCTTCATCATCATCTTCATCAACAATATCCTCATCGTCAGAGTCAACTACACGCCGACGGTTCGAATGACGCTTCTTTATGGGGTGGTAACTGGAGTCACTATCTTCGGATTCATCATCATCTTCATCTTCATCTTCCTCTTCCTCTTCGTCGTCCGTTGACCAAAACTCCTCATCATCGGATGGGGGATCCGCACGATTTTTCTTGAGATTTTGCTTCTTTTGCTGAGAAACCTTGGTCTTGGGCTTAACGGTCTTCTTATCGGAGGCGGGCATTTTAAAGTGTTTTCACACGAGTGTTTATGTTATTTTTGAAAATAATGATTTTCGGATCAATTTTATTAGGGGAAACCCATGGTTTTAAAAAATCCCTCCGTTTTGACACTTTTTGACAAATTTTATTTTTGTTTTAAGTTTATATTTAAAAAGATGTGGCTATTACTAATAAATGGTATTTTTTAATATAATTAAAAACTTCTTTGGTTCTTATTTTTCCGTTGAAAATAAGTGGTATTCTATAGGATTTCCTTCAAATCCATCATGGGGCTGGAATAAAGCGTCACCAAAAACATCTCTTTATAAAATTGGCATGGATCATACAGCGAATTCTTTCATGTTAAATCTCGTTGAACTCGTTCACTGGACACCAATTATTCCAGCGTTTCTAATGGCTCAGTCTATACTCAATAATGCGGATAAATGGACTATGTATTTTGATAATGATAGTAATAGAACACTTTTATTTCTTCTCTCTCCAGTAATCGCATTTTTTGGTGGTCTTCCGGGAATTATGATGCATACCTATGAAGGTTGGCAGGTGGCACCTTTTGATAGTCCATTGCGAGGAGAATCAGAGAATACGAACGTGGTGGTTTCTGATAAAAACAATCAGTGGCTAAGAATTGTTGCCTATTTTTTCATTTTCAATATGCAGTATATTGGATTACAAACATTCTCCTATGCGATTTTGGGACCTACCTATTTTTACGGTTGTATGCCATTTCTATCCGTAATGGGATTCGCCGTTGGGTACCTAGGCAATCAAGATTACAAGGCTACTTTTTATTTCAAATGGAGAGACACCGAAGGTGGTTCAACCTTTCCACTCGCTTGGACCACATTAGTGCCATTTATTCTGTCTGCATCGTTGAATATGTATGCATTTGCCAACTTGGGCACATTAGTATTTCCAAGTGGTTTTAGTATATTTCATTCTTTGACACCGCCACTATTGATTGCATTGGGAGGTGTTGTAGAAGGTATATTTGCAGAAACGGTTTTTGATCAAAAAATACATCTTTTTTCATTTGCAATAATTAATATAGGATTTTGGCTTGAATTGAATATGATTGAAAATGGCGGTGATATGCTTTCCTGTAGTGGGATTCACCTATAAAATTGAATATTTGATAATATATAAAACTATTTTATCAAATCAATACACAAATGGAAACTATTAAGTATATCGATCTCTTTTGTGGATTGGGTGCGTTTCATACAGTATTCAATTCCATAAGTTCTGAATCGAAAAAATACGAATGTGTTTTCGCATGTGATATCGATGAGAACGTTCAAAAAATATACAAAGAAAATTATGGCATTCGGCCAAGTGGTGATATAAACCAGATCAATATCGATGAAATACCAGATTTTGATATTTTATGTGGTGGGTTTCCATGCCAACCCTTTTCGATCGCCGGGAAAAAAGAAGGATTCGAAGATGAGCAAAAAGGAAATCTCTTCTTTTCGATTTTGAAAATAATCGACAAAAAGAACCCGAAAACGGTGATCTTGGAAAATGTGAAGAATCTTTTGACAATCAACGACGGAGAAACATTTGCTACTATTATTTCGGAGTTAGAAACGCGTGGATATCAAGTGTCACATAAAGTCATTGATTCGAAGTTTTACAATTGCCCACAATCGAGACAGCGGCTATTTATTGTCTGTGATAAAACCAAAAAATATATATTTCCCGTAGAACCATCGACCACTATAACGCCTGTGTCCACGATTATTGATGCGACGGAAACCAATTTCATGAATTATGAGGAAAGGTATCGATTAGAGAAATGCAAAGATTCGAATCCTAAAAATGGATGCAAAATGCTTTATAAGATTATAAATAAGGTCACGAATAAAGGTGGAAGGCAAGGGGAACGTGTTTATTCGATTGACACATGTGGTCCGACGATATGTGCTTCTTCTGGTGGACCGGGTGCGAAAACCGGTCTGTACTATATTGATGGAAAAGTTCGACGTTTGAGTCCAAAAGAAACGTTAAAAATGTTTGGATTCGATGAAACATACAAATGGGACACGATTGTCAGAAGTGAAGACATGTTGTTTTATCTTGGAAATTCGATTGTAGTGAATGTTGCAAAAGCTGTTGTTTCAAACTTATAAGATCCGTTCAAATAAGTTCAACATGTTCTGATCGATCTTGAGTTTTGCTTGGATATCATTCGGAGATTTATCCGTTTTTTCTCCACCTTTTCGCTGAAGGTAAATGTCTGGGCTAAGATTTAAACATGTGCCATTCGGTTTTAGTGAAATATGGATCTTGATTCTACTAATCAAGTATTCATAAAATTTTTTTGTTTCTATCATATACAATTCGATATTGTTGAATTCCCTATCAGTTTTCATGATTGACCAATACTGGTTTTCTCTACCCTCTTCGCCCACGATTGTCTTTTTCAAATATTGTTTGATATCAGGCATGTTTTTGTTACATAGTTCAATGAAATCTTTTTTTTGATCGGGAGTCATATACGTTTGACGCTTTCCTTTTCGAATAAGAGAAAGGTGAACCATATATTTTCGAATATGCGGATTCTCGAATGTTTCCGAGACATGACTTCTATTAAATGAATGACCTTGACCGCCAATTTTTTCTACTTTCTTGAGTTGTGTGCCGTTTTCAGTTCCATCAGAAAATTTGTTTAGTATATCGTATTTTTCTTTAGTGATGACATTCATATCAACAATGGTTTTTTGTAAATGGTTTTGAAAATAGTTTTTGTAAGAGTTAGTGCACCGTTCATCAGTAACAGCGACTTGTTCGGCTTTGAAACCGGACCTTGCAATTGAAGCATTATTTGATATTGTTTGACTCATCCTTTTAAACATTTGCATAAATTATTGCGAACGAAAGATCCTTCAATTTTATATAACTCTATATATATGCTTTCTGCTTATAGATTGGGAGATTTAGTTTTTATAGGATTAAGCGAAACAGAAAAACACGAATTATTTAGTGAAAATCCAGAATCAATTGGTGCAGCTTATATTTTAAAAACTAGAGACATAAAAGAAAAATTAAGTTTTTCTGAAAGAGTTGATATTATTAGTGAAATAGTTTTAACGTATCTCGAAAAATATTCGGAAGTTTTGCCGAAAGACATTGAAACTAGTACAGTTTTACATTTAAGATTAGGTGATGCTATTTGTGGAACCACATGGCATGAAGAAGTAAAACGCCCCATTTCAATAGAAGATCTAGAAAAAAAAGTACCAAATGACAAGATATATGTTATCGGAAAAAGTTTTTTTGCTACAACTAGCTCTACAAATTATGATGAATCTATATGTGAATCATCCAAATATTTGAATTCCGTTGTTGATAAATTTAACGCAACACATTTTGACGGTGGCTTTGCTGATGTAGATTTATGCTGTGCCATAAAAGCGAAATGTTTTGTTCAAGGAAGAGGATTTTTCAGTAAATTAATCGTAGATATAAGAAAAAAATTAAATTTGAAAAACGTAGAAACCTTAGTTCACGATTTATACAAAGAAGAAGATTTTATTTAATAGCAAGAACAATAAACAAGTTATAGTCCTAAAAGAAAATTGATCTAAAGGATATAAAATCTTATCTACTATATAATAATAGCAATTATGTCTCAGAGGTCAAAATTAAATGAGCACAAGGTTCCTTCGAAAATAATCGGCATACAATTTAGTATATTGTCTCCCGATGAAATTCGTAAGAATTCCGTGGTGGAGATCACATCGCGTGATACCTATATCAATAACAAGCCCGTAATCGGTGGTCTCTTTGATCCACGAATGGGTGTATTGGAACCCGGAACGATTTGTCCGACCGATGGAATGACCTATATCGATACACCTGGTTATTTTGGTCACATTGAATTGGCGAGACCTGTGTTCTATATCCAACATATCAAGGAAATCATGAAAATGTGCCGCTGTGTTTGTTTCAAGTGCAGTAAACTTCTCATCAATAAGAACCAACATCAACATATTTTACAGCGATCGGCATTAGATCGTTGGGAATACGTTTCGCATCTTGCCGCAAAGGTCAAGAGATGTGGTGAGAAAACCGAGGATGGTTGTGGATGTAAGCAGCCGGATAAGATCAAGTTGGAAGGAATGGCATCCATTTTCGCGATTTGGGAGAATATGGAGACGGATGAAGCCGGAGAAAGTAAAAAGATCAATATGAAACTCACGCCTGAGATCATTCTGAAGATTTTCAAACGCATTTCCGATGACGATGTTTCTTTCATGGGATTCAGTCCACTTTGGTCCAGACCCGAGTGGATGATCTGCCAAGTTCTACCGGTTGCTCCTCCCGCGGTAAGACCTTCGGTGAAGCATGATGCTCAACAGCGATCTGAAGATGATTTGACACATATTTATAGTACGATTTTGAAGACGAATTCGATGTTACGTGAAAAGATGGCGAATCCGGAAACGAATGTGAATGTGATTGAGGGCTGGAATACCATTTTGCAGCATTCGATTGCCATGATCGTGAATAATAAGATCAAGGGTGTAGATCCTATGGCACAGCGATCAGGTCGTCCTTTACAATGTATCATGGGACGTTTGAACTCGAAGAACGGTCGTATTCGTGGTAATCTCATGGGCAAACGTGTGGACTTTAGTGCACGTTCCGTTATTACAGGTGATCCGAATCTTTCGATCAAACAACTCGGTGTTCCTATGAAGATCGCGAAGAATTTGACCAAGCCCGTTACAGTGAACGATCGGAATCGCGAATTCTTGATGAAGCTGATAGAGAATGGGCCCGATATCCACCCGGGTGCGAAGATTTTGGAAAGAAGGAATGGCGAGCACATTTCGTTACGAAATGTGGATCGTGCTTCCATCCGTCTCGAAAATGGAGACACCGTTCATCGTCATATGATGGATGGAGATGCAGTTTTGTTTAACCGACAACCTTCCCTTCATAGAATGTCGATGATGTGTCACATCGCGAAAATCATGAAGGTCGGTGACACATTTAGGATGAATGTGGGTGACACAAAGCCTTACAATGCGGATGAAATTTTTGGCTGCATATATGCAGTGGGGTTTTAAAAAAAACATCAAAGTCCGTAACAGGGGGCGTTAAAAGCGTGATACCCCCTAGTAAATAAATTCATTAAAACACTGAAAATGGCATAAAGAAAAATCTCAAGATAAAGTAATGGTAACCGACACCAACCCGGAAACCGCGATGAAGCATTGTTCGAGATGTGGAGAATCCAAGCCTCTTGACAGAATCGTAAAGAACAGAAATGTTTGTAAAGATTGCTGCAATGCAAGGAAGAAGGAAAAGTATAAGGCATTGGAAATTAATAATGAAACAACTAAAACGTGCAACATTTGCAACCTAATTAAGGCACTTTCTAGTTTTGTGAAGGGAAGGAATACTTGCGGCGATTGCAATAATTCAAAACGTAAGGATAAGTACAAGTCAGATGAAACTCATCGTGCGACTGTAATTAAACAAGCGACCGAATTTAAGCAAAAAAAGATTCTGGAACGGCGACAAGCAAAATTAGAAGAACTTGGTGAAGGAAACAAGAAATGTGCGGTTTGTTCTGAAATCAAACCAGAAAACAACTTTCGTCATAATCGTTTACATTGTAAAATTTGTGAACGCGAAGATCCAAATCAAAAAATCAAGCGAAATGTTCGAGGTAGAATATGGTATGCTCTCGGTAGATCAAAACCGGAACATACTATCACTTACCTTGGATGTAGCTCTAAAGAATATTTGGAATGGATCTTGAAATATGACGAAAGATATACTCTTGAAAACCGTGGAATATTGTGGCACATTGACCATGTAATTCCTCTTTCAAAGTTTAATCTGGAAGATAAAGAAGAACAATTAGTTGCTTTCAATTGGAGAAATACTATGCCTTTGCTTGCACGCGAAAACTTATCAAAAAATAATAAGATTTTGCGTTCACAAGTAGAACAACATTATGCATTCTTGTCGGAATACCATAAAAAGAAAAATATGACCATGCCACAGTGTTTTATTGATTTATTTGCAAAACACCTTGTTGACGGGAATCCCCTAAAGCAATCACTACCACTCATCTCTGGAAACTTTGATGAGGATCTCGGTTAATAGCCGACCCCGACGGTAAAAAAGTGATTGATGCGTCCATTAGACCACCCGGTCTAACCATGGACAAAATGGGCAATCCGCAGTTGAGAATCTAAAGCCGTATTGGTCCAGCCGGACCGATGGGTAGGCCACGATTCCCTCTCAGAGACTGAACGGGTGTTGGTGAACGATGAAGGATTAGCCATCCTGAGTTTGCTTAAGATACAGTCCGTCCCCTTGGGAAACCTTGGGGGTGCTGCGTTTATACAGAAAAATTTACATGATTCGAACATGTTTATTTTGTCTGCATAAATGCAGTGACGTTTGATGGCGATGAGATGAATATGCATCTACCTCAGAATGTTTTGGCTGAGACGGAATTACGTAACCTCGCGGCAATTCCTTATCAAATTATCAGCCCTTCGGGTAACGTCCCGATTATTGGAATTTATCAAGATTCACTTTTGGGATCTTATCGTATGACCAGACCCGATGTCAACTTTACACCGAGTCAGGCGATGGATCTTCTCATGATGTATAATAAAGTGGATACAAAGGCCTTGAGAGAGGCAGGAACCAAGGTAAGTAGTTTCGATGTGCTTTCTCAGATTATGCCTCCTCTGACAATGGTTTATAAAACCAAGTTGTTTGAGGATTCGGAGGAATATAAGACCTCAAATAATGTTCTGGAGATCCGTGCGGGAAAGTATATTCGCGGTCAACTCGAAAAGTCGGTTCTAGGTTCCACTACCAAGGGAATTCTACACCGTGTATTCAATGATTTCGGAAATATGGCTTGTGCGGATTTCAATGACGACTTGCAAAATGTTGTCACAGAATACATGAAATCGAGTTCGTATAGTGTCGGAATCAGTGATTTGATTGCCGATAAGATCACACAAGAGAAGATCATTCAGGTTATTAATGCACAGAAGTCGGAAGTACAGCAACTTATCGATAAGGTTCATTTGGGCATTTTCGAGAATAATACCGCACATACCAATATTGCGGAGTTCGAGACCACAGTGAATAATATTTTGAATAAGGCCACGGAGCAATCGGGTAAGATTGGTCGTACGAGTTTGAGTCCCACAAATCGTTTCTTGATGATCGTTAATTCGGGATCGAAGGGTTCCCTGATCAATATTTCCCAGATGATTTCTTGCCTGGGACAACAGAATGTGGATGGAAAGCGAATACCGTATGGTTTTGATAGCCGTACACTTCCCCACTATAATAAATTTGATGATAGCCCGAATGCACGTGGATTCATTGAGAATTCGTATATCTCGGGTTTAACTGCTCCGGAGCTATTCTTCCATGCGATGGGTGGTCGTATTGGTTTGATTGATACTGCTGTAAAAACGAGCCAAACTGGTTATATCCAAAGAAGATTGATCAAGGGCTTAGAAGATCTCAAGGTGGAGTATGATATGACAGTGAGAAACAGTAAGGGTAAGATTATCCAGTTTGCGTATGGGGATGATGGTTTCGATTCCACGAAGGTAGAGAATCAGGCCATTCCACTCGTCGGCATGAGTGTGGAGGATGTCTATATGCATTATGATATTATTGGAGTGAATGATCAGACGAGCGACACAATCGCAATTTATACCAAGGGTGCGGTTTCACGTATGAAGAAGCAAAAGGCGGAGGCTAAAGAAAAATGCAAGTATTATGTTGAAAAGATGTTGGAGGCCAGAGAAACGATTGTGAAGGCGGTTTTCAAGAACAAGAATGATAACAATGTGGTTCAGCCCGTGGCATTCCAAAATATTATTGCCAATATTCAAGGGCAGCTGGGACTAGGTGCAAACTCCACTGTGGACATTACACCCATGGAAGCATTCGAACTCATCGAGGATAACTTCAAAAAGATGAATATGTTGGCTTTTGCTCCTATTACAAAGCTATTCGAGATCTTGTATTACTATTACTTGTCGCCGAAGGAGCTTCTTGTACAGAAGCGTTTCCATCGTAAGGCATTGATATCGTTACTAGAGACAGTTTCTTTGAGATTCAAAGAGGCTTTGGTGCATCCTGGAGAGATGGTTGGAGTTATCGCCGGTCAGAGCACTGGTGAGCCTACTACGCAGCTGACGCTTAATTCAGTAACTTACGAAACAGAAATATTGGTTCGTAATTCAAAGAAGGAAATAAAGTCGGTTCAAATTGGTGATTTTACAAAGTGGGGAATTGAAACCTCGAAAAAGATTGATTATATACAAGATAAAGATACCACTTACGCCGAGCTAAGCGAATATTATGAAGTTCCCGGAGTAACTGAGGAAGGTGAAACGGTTTGGCGTAGAATCGAAGCAGTCACACAACATCCAGTTATTAATGAAGACGGTAGCGATACTATGTTGAAGGTTACAACAAAGGGTAATCGCGAAGTTACAACGACAAAAGCAAAAGGGTTTCTGCAATTGATCGATGGAAAAATCGTCGGTGTGGATGGCGGAAGTCTAAAAGTTGGAGACTATTTGCCAGTTTCGAAGAAAACAATAGAATTTGTAGAGAATCATGAATTAAACTTGCGTGACATTTTATCACCAAGTGAATATGTTTATGGATCTGAATTAGAAAAGGCAAAGTCTGTAATGCATGAACATCATTGGTGGATGAAACATTCAAATAAGTTCTTCACTTTGCCGCATTCTAGAAGTGACAGCGTTGTTCGTATTATTAATGTTCAAAATGAAAAGATTTCGTCAGACGGAGAAAAGAATATGATTCTCCCTGGGTGCGTGTACATGAAACTTACGAATATGTGTGAATATAGAATTCCCGAAACAATTCCTCTTGATTATGAATTCGGTTATTTGATTGGTGCATATTGTGCCGAGGGGTGCATGACAAAACATCAGGTTTCGATTTCAAACAATGATAATGATTATTTGGTTCCAATTCAAAAATGGTGCGAGAGATATAATTTGACAACAAAAATGTATAAAACCGAGAATAAAAATCAAGAAGGTTGGACAAGCCAAGACATCAGAATTTACAATACCGTTTTGTGTAGAATTTTGTCTAAAATGTGCGGCAATTTGAGTCACAATAAATTCGTTTCTGACAAAATTATATTTTCGAATAAACACTGTACTATGGGATTTCTTGATGCATATATAGGTGGAGATGGTTGTGTTAATCAACATGCACACGTAGATGGAACAAAACGCAGCGATAGAATCACAGTTTGTTCGGTTTCACTTAGAATGCTTTCCGATGTTCAGCTTATGTTAAAAACCCTTGGCATTATCGCCAAAATTTACAAACCCAGGAAGGCTGAAACAAATAATCGTGGATCACTTAATATTAAACAGACATATGAATTGAGTGTTGCTAATCAACAGGGTCAAAAACTTGCTTCTATGTTAAATATTCCTGTTTTGAAAAAACAATTGAAAGCTCAACAACTATTGGACGAAGTGTTTAAATTTGAATATTGCAAAGCGGACTTAATTGTTCCCAATATTGTTGACGGTATTACCGTAATGCAAGATCGGAATGGTTTATTCCCGGACATAGAATTCGATCAAATAGTTAGCATCGAACATGTTAAGAATACTACCAATTATGCTTACGATTTAACGGTTGAAGATACACGCAATTTTGATTGTAGAAACGGCATTTGCCAAAAAGACACTTTCCATTTATCCGGAGTAGCATCGAAGTCGAATGTGACCCGTGGTGTTCCCAGAATTGAGGAGATTTTGCGACTTACGAAGAATCCCAAACATCCTTCTCTCACGGTTTATCTCAAACCAATCGATCAGGAAGATAAGGATAAGGCAACAAAGTATTCAACAATTTTGGAGCATACTAGATTGGTGGATGTGGTAAAATCGATCCAGATTTGTTTTGATCCAAATGAGGAGTCGAGCTCCGTCGAAGAAGACCGTTTGCTACTCGACCAGTTTTATGAATTCGAGAGAATCATGAAGGAGTGTGCGGAAGATACTTCGGAGATGAGCGGTTCGCAAAAATCGAAGTGGGTGGTACGTATGGAAATGGACGCGGAAACACTTCTCGATAAGAATATTACGATGGATGATATCCATTTTGCGATATCGAATAGCCATTATGGAAATGATGTTTCGTGTGTTTACTCGGACTACAATAGCGATAAGTTGGTATTCCGTATTCGTATGAATAGTGCTGTTTTCAATAAGGGGAAGAAGAGGGGTGTTCCGGATACACTCGATCAATCGGATGAGATTTATATGTTAAAGAATTTCCAGGATTCGCTTCTTAACAATATTGTTCTTCGTGGCGTCAATGGAATCGATAATGTGATTGCGAGAAAGCTCCAGAATAATGTATTGAAGGAGGAGGGAAAATATGTGAAGAAGGATATCTGGGTCCTAGACACAACGGGATCGAATATGTTGGAGATTTTGGCACTCGATTTCATTGATCCGGGGAGAACATATAGTAATGATATTCGCGAAGTATTCAATGTTTTGGGAATTGAAGCCGCAAGACAGATGATCTATAATGAGATGTCAGAGGTGATGGAGTTCAGTAGTGTTTATATTAACTACCATCATCTCAGTTTGCTTGCCGATCGCATGACCTGTAATCATAACATGGTTCCGATCTTTAGATCAGGGTTATTGAGTGATAATGTGGGTCCAATTGCAAAGGCGACGTTTGAGGTTCATACAGAAGTATTATTGGAGGCGGCGAGACATGGCGATTTCGATCATATGAAGGGAGTTTCTGCAAGCGTGATGTGTGGTCAATATGGAAGCTATGGAACGGGGTCATTTGGTCTAGTTTTGGATATGTCGGAAATGGAAAAGCTGGATAATGCGATGGTGGACATCCGAAATGCGGGTGATGAGATTGAGAAAGCATTCAATTCGATGGAGGATAATGCGGATATGTGTAGTAAGAATAGGATTCAGATTCGAAATAATGTGGTGAATATTGTGGGGAGAGGAAATGATACGACGTGTGATGATGATTATGATGCGGGGTTCTAATTAAGGGAACCTACGGTTCCCTTAAGAACCCTCCCTTTAATAAATATTTTTTTAAGTTATTTGAAAAAAGAAAGGGATCAAAAAATAAAAGGAAGGGGTCAAAGGGTCTGGAAATCCGTAGGATTTCTGAAGAACCTTGGTTTCCCCTTATAAAATTGATTGGGTTGATGCTTGTTTGAAACAAGAATCAATCAACAAAACAAGATGCCCGAACGTGTGGATTTCGTCATGCGGAAGTTTATGCAAATTATTCCGGAAACGGAGACTAATTTAAGGAGTGTAATATCAAACTATCTAGAAACCAAAATTTGGAACAAGGCACCAGAAATAAGAAACGGATACGATCTTTGGATGGATTTGTTTAATATATTGAAATACAATGTTGGAGACATGGATACCGAATGGAAGCACGAAATTTTGAAGATTTACAACGAAGCTAAGGTTTAGATTCCCATTCTTTCTTCACAACTTCCCTAAACTCAATAAAATCCATGTCCGAATCTGGCTCAAATTGTTTTATATTGCCACTAGTCGCCACATAATCAAAATAATCATAATGTGTGGTATTGTCATTTTCATAAATATAACATTGGATGGTTATACAGGTGTCCGTGTTTTGTTCCAAGTTTTTTAATTGATGTACTTGATTCAATGTAGGGCTAATCCATGTAACCTCACCATGATTCACATTGGTATTTAAAAACGGATCCACACCCTTTTTATCTTCGCATAAAAACGGAAATAATGAGACATTGATATTACCATACAAAACACGAATAATTGCGGTCGATCCACCATGATTATGAACGGGCGAAAAATGCCCTACAGGCCAGATCTCCATGACATATGGAATCCCGGGAGAGTCTCCGTTATTTTTACCTAATGTGATTCTCAAATAGGTCTCCAATAAATTGGGTTTGTTTTTATTGAATTCCGTACTTTTGCGTTTCAAAGTTTCATAACACCATAATCCCGGCGTAGCTATGCTATATTCAATAGCTTTCGTAAAATCGGGAAAATCGGCATTATCCAAAGTGAATTTTTTGCCCGTAATGCAATCATATAATTTTTGTGCACATATCGATAGATTCGCTTTGGGTAAATATTTACCAGATGCTATATCATGCATGGATAAATCGTCTGTGTCTTTTACTATAAGTGGAACAGTTGTCGTTATGGGATCACGTAATAATTTCAATGGGTCGAGTTGAGATGTATCGGGAACATAAATTTCACATAAGCTTTCCAAAAATACCTTCGTTTTTTTATGACTCTTTTCGTCGTTCGGAAAATCATATTCATATATAACAGTTTCCAATCTAGCTTCTCCTATGCCAGCATATAATTTAAAATTCTGTGCGTCCAAACTAAACCAATATGTAGCTCCTGGTTTTTTCGATAGACCTTTCTTTTCGCGAATGTTTTTAAGAAGATTATATTTAGTGGATTTAGCTGATTTTTTTTGTTTCACAATTACCGATTTTTTCTTGAATTCCACTGTTATTTGATTTTCTTTAGTTTCGTCATGGATTAAAAAGTTACAAATATCATTATACGGACATGAAAACAAAAACACGCCTTGTCCTTTTATTATAAGAGAAATTGCCGATTCCGTTTTATCAAGGTTAACCGACTTTAGCATAATCTATTTTATGGATTCCAATATTTATATATTTTGAAATCTAAAAAATATCTAGTGAATAAATATACAAAATGAGCGTCGTCATGTTTGTTTATGCCTTCCTTCTTTTCTTCGTTTTAACCCCTGGAATTCTTCTTTCTCTTCCCCCCAAGGGATCCAAACTCGTCGTCGCATTAACCCATGCGTTTGTTTTCGCCCTTGTTTGGCACTTCACACATAAGATCGTCTGGCGTTCCACCCATGGTCTTTTTGAGGGAATGGATGATATGTCTACTCCCGGATCCTCAAAAATGATGAACGATAGTATGATGTCCAATTAAAAAATATATCAAATTAACATATTGTTTGAAATTGAATAAGTTCATACAATAAAATTTTATCTAACCTCGTCTATAATTTCTTTTGGATAATTCATCTGTTCCAAGATTCGAATCGCCCCCTGAACCTTGGAAATCCCCTTTACGATCTTATATGTGTATTCCAATTCTCCATTTTCTTTGGGCAAAACATTCATTTTGTAATTCGTTATCATATTGGATTTTGCCAATTTTTTACAGATAGATACATAATGTGTTGTCAAAACGAAATCCACATTTTTGAATTTTGCCAAGTATTTCAAAAATGCCTGTGCGGATTTGGCGGCTTCTACGGGATTGGTTCCGGAATAAAGTTCATCAAAAATACAATAATGTCGGAAACCTTTACTCTCCGGATTTGATTGAATAACATCAATAATATCTTTGCATCTACGTGACTCGGCTTGGAATAAACTATCGCGTTCTGATGTATCTGGTATATTCAAGTATGAATGAATATGTGTATATGGATTAATGACACCAGATTCATAAAAACCGCACCCGAGTTGCTGTGAAAAAATGATATTGATGGTCGTAGTTTTTAAAAACGTTGTTTTACCTGACGCATTCGGTCCTGTAATAATAATATTTTTCTTGATCGAGCAATCGTTTTTCACATGATCTTTATTGAAATAGGGCGGATAGTATTGTCTTATAAATTGGCACTTTTTTTGTTTGTCAAACTTAACTAGATTCATTTTTCCAGATAATAAATGTGAGGACACGCCATGTAAGTTATCCAAGTACCCTTCAAATCCGAATGAATAACGCAATGATCTTTCATATTCCGTATTTGAATGGATTTCATAATAACATTTTAATAAATATCCAACTTGTCCTATTTTTCCCATAATTCCGAGAGATGAATCGAATGGTCTTACTGAATCGATTTCTGATTGTAAACATTTAAGAATATTGACATGATCTTTGGTAATAGAACAAAATACGCCATAGTTTGGTTTTGTTCCGTGTAATCTTATAAATAATTCCATACTTTTTGTTGAGTTACTTAAATATTCTTTCAATGTGCACAATGACTCGTTTATAGTGTGAATGTGATTATAGAAACGCGTACATAATAAAATATTTTGATATATCTGGTAAAAATATAGACCTATGGTTATTAGCAAATAAGCAGCTTTATCCCATGTGATTGATCCAAGATTCATCAGAGTCTTACCAATAAAATGATTTTTCGCAATATCCTTTAATACATCTACATAAATGGAAAATGTAATAGGAAGACCACGAAGTTTCAAAATTATAAAAGGCACGATAAGAAAAATGATGGGCAAAATTAGACTCATGATTGGTGAAAGCATGTTACCTACGGAAAGAATCTGTAAAAAACTCGATGATCTATTCAGAGATTTAAAAAAATCCCACTCAATGTAGCAGTATTTTTCCAAGAAGAAATCGTTTTCTTTGGTGTCTTTCCATATTTCCATTAAATTTTTGTGTTTAAGTTCCGTATGATCAAATTTTACCATATCTTTTAGAACAAGCTGTGTTTCACCTAAATATTCTGTATTTGTAGTATAGGATTGTTTCCATTCTTGTAACAACTCTTTTGCTAAAGGGTGAGATGGTTGAAATAAATGTTCATACATAGATTTTGAATCTGAGGTTTGAGCGGTCGCAAGTTCTACATCAGATTGGACCGTTTCGGATAAAGAAAACGTTTGGTCTTTTTTCAAATAATGAATCGGGAGTTTAAACTCTCCATATAATTTTGGTTTCTCTTTTTTCTCATGTTCTTCGTTTATGGGTTCTGAACTAGTTGAACCTGGGTTTAACAAATTTAATGACAATGGAATATTTGTTATCATGGTATCAAAAGAGAACATTTTGTATAGTTGTAGTATTTTTCTTAAATACTACAAACGCGAAATAATTAATGAGCGATAACGGTTGTTGATCCGGGAGTTTGTCCGGGAGTTTGTCCGGGACCACTATTTGTATAAACCACGATCGATTTAGAACTGTTTCCCTTACCCGCTTCCGCACCTTCAAATACATTTTTTTTAAATTTCCAGAAGAAATGTCCAGAAACTGCCAATATTATTGCAAATATTAAACCATGAACTAAAGCAACCGTCGTTTTAGATCCCTTTGACGGTAATCTAAGTAAAACACCAGGGGTTAAAACGAAAAATAATACAAAAACAAAAACGGAAAACGCAACGTTCATATATATATACAAAACTTTTTTTATTATGTTGCAAAATCTGAAGGCAATTCTTTAATATCCGTTTTATAATGCGATTCAATGCGTTTCAGCATCGAAACGTCTTGCCTAGTAATAAAGTTGATCGCGAGTCCTTTTCTCCCCCAACGCCCACTTCTTCCAATACGATGCAAATAGTTATGAACACAGTTCGGAATGTCAAAATTAATAACTGTACTCACCTGTTGAATATCAATTCCTCGAGCTGTAACGTTCGAAGAGATTAGAACACGATAAACGCCAGTGCGAAATTCATAAAACGCCTTTTCCCTATCTTCCTTTCGCATGGAGCTATGGATACAACAAACCGAAAATCCATCGCGAATCATAGAATCGTATAAATCTGTAACACGACCAACACTATTCGCATAAATAATGGATTGATTCACAGAAAGCTGACCGAATATCTGCTTTAACATTTCATATTTTGCATTATCATCTTGCATTGCCGCAAAATATTGCTGTATTCCAGCAAGACTCAACTTCTCGTTTTCTATGCGTATAGTTTCCGGATTTCGCATAAATTTATTCGCTACGATCAACATTTCATCTGGAACTGTCGCTGAGAAAAGAGCAACCTGAACGGAATCACTGAAATACTGGAAAATGTTATAAATCTGGTCCTTGAATCCTCTAGAAAGCATTTCGTCAGCCTCATCTAAGACGAAAAGTTTTACATCATTCACATTTATCGCACGTCGGCGAATCATATCATAAATTCTTCCGGCGGATCCTACAATGATGTGTGGTACGTTCTTTTTCAGATCATCGGTTTCTTCTCTTATTGAAGTTCCTCCGACCATAGTTTTTACACGAAGACCTTCGATGGAGCCGCCTATAGATTTTGTTACCACGGCTATTTGTTGCACTAGTTCATGTGTTGGGGCTATGATTAGAATCTGCGTTTTATTAATTTGTGCATCGACGATTTGAAGCGAACTTATTGCAAATGTCCCTGTTTTTCCACAGCCCGATTGTGCCTGAGCGATTATTTCTTTTCCTTGAATAATTGGCAAAATGGCCTGTTTTTGTATATTACTAGGATTTTCAAACCCATAGTTATAAATTCCACGTAACAAATCGGTTTTCAAATTGAGATCATCCCATGATTCAATTGTTTTTTCGTTGACGCTATTATTTATATCCATGATTATAGTTATAATGAAAATATGTTTATATAGGTTTCCGTTATTTTATAACCGATTAAATTATCGATTGATATACCAATTGACAATTCAAAGGTTTAACGTTTTACACCCTTGAATATTTAAAATGGGACGCCCGTTGGGCGTCTCATTAGATATTTAAGGGCAACGTTACCGATAAATCAATTAAAAGGCAAACCGCTTACAGCGGTTTGTCCCATTTTAAATGTTCATCGGTGTAAAAAGCATTTAAAACTTATAGTTACTATATACATAGAGGTGTTGATTAAATGGTAGGTTCTTATTATTCTCTTTCCGAAATTCAAATGATTTCATCGGAATTAATACCGTCTCTTGGTTTAAACTCAAAAACATCTATTGTTTTTGAACACATATTAAAGAATATAGTTATACCTCCACCTGAACCATTTTCTTCAGAACAATCAACTCTTCCGATCTCAAGACCTTTTGATAAAGATCGAAACCGACGTCGTGGACAAAAATCAAAGGATCGACCTTCCATGGATTGGGAAAACGTGAGAGTTCCCGCATTTACTCCTACAAAAATAAAAACAAAAGAGGGAATTGAAAAACAAATCAATGATTTCCGTATTCTTTTAAATAAAATATCGTCAAAAAACTATGAAACACAACGTGATCTTATTTTTTCAAAGCTAGATGAAATTATATCAACGAATGAAGATAATTCGGCAGCCGATTTAGAAAAAATAGCGGTTATTATATTTGATATCGCGACGGCAAACAAGTTTTATTCTGATTTATATGCCGATTTGTATGTAGAATTGATAAATAAATTCGAAATTTTTGACAATTTGCTCGATGGGCTCTTAGAGAAATACTATGAGTCTTTGAAAAACATTCACTATGTTGATCATAATGTAGATTATGATGGTTTTTGTAGTTATACAAAAACGAATGACTTACGTAAGGCAATGGCGAGTTTTATTGTAAATCTAATGAAAAAAAGTGCTATTGAAAATGATAAGGTTATAAGTCTCATTTCTTCTACTCAGACACTAGCAAAAGATTATATTAATTCTGAAAATCGTGTAAATGAAGTCGATGAAATCATCGAAAATTTGTTTTTGTTATTGACACAAAGTGTTTCGGCATTGCAATCAGAAGAAAAATGGTCATCCGAAATTTTACCAAGTTTAAATGAACTCAGTAAACTAAAATCGAAAGATTGTAAGAGTTTATCGAGTAGAGCGGTTTTCAAGTGTATGGACATTTTGGATAACTTAAAAAAAAACATATAGACATTATAATTTTACAGTAATAAAATTATAATAAGCAGACAATGACATTACCAGAGTTTTTCACCACAACCACATCCACCTTTCATTTTTCCCACTCTTTTAGAGGAAGAAAACCAATAAAAGAAATAAACAATAACTGCGATTAATATTAAAAACCATAATAATATTTTAAACACACTGAATGCTTGTAAGAATTGACAATATGTAGTATTTTGATTTTCGGCATTGCAAACGAAAACGCCACCTGTATTTCCTACAGTGGAACCAAGTCCAATTCCTGCACCTAACCCTAATCCAGATGCTATTCCCGAACCTTTTGCCATTATATAGTTTATAGATATAAAAATACATAATGAAATCGTTTTGTTTTCACAATAAAAATACATGCTAAATGTATAATGGTATATTCAAATTTAAACACGAGTATATTTTATAAAGAAAACCCGGGAATCAATATGAACGATGTCGGTCATGAATCTATTTTGTATGAGATAGAATTATTCGGCGAATGGGTAACCATAACATTAGGAAAAATAAATACGATTTATGCTGATAAAAATGTTGTTTTTTATCCCATTTATTTAGTAATTGGTGGCAAAATGGTTGCACAATTGGGATTATTCGAAATGTCTTCCGAAAAATCTATGTCTATGATCGATGATGATGGAGACATTATGACGGATTTGCTCGATGATCCCATTTTGTATGGATTTGTAACGGAAGAATTTATAAAAAAGATATATCATAGAAAAATAGAACCAGATGAAAAAACCGAACCTAAAGAAGAAAAAAAACAAGAAGAACCCGTTAAACCGGTCGAAGTAGAAGAAGAGGAAGAAGATAAAGTTGTAAAGGTGAAAATTCCTGATCATAAGAAATCGGAAGAACTCGAAGATGCAAATAAAAAAATAGTCGATGGTGTATTTCAAATTGATTCAAATGTTGTTCCTCCGAAAATGTTATCCGAAGAAACAATGGAAGAAGCCACGGAAATGAAAAAGCAGTTCAGAAAAAATCCCAGAAACGCATGGATCGCGAATTTTATGAAAAATAACCATTTTAAGATCCATGAAGTTGAGAAAAATGGTGACTGTTTTATCGCTGTAGTTCGTGACGCATTCAAACAGCAGGGGAAAATAACCGATGTCTCGAAATTAAGAGCTTTATTGGCGGAAGAAGCTACCGAAGATATATTTAATCAACATAGAGAAGTATTTCATCAATTAGACTCTGGAATAAAAGAATATGAACATGAAATGAAACAAATTACAGGAACTATTAAAATGTTACATTCGAGGATAAAGGAAGAAAAACATCCCGAAGAATTAGATAGGCTGAAAACGGATATTATTAACCAAAAAAAGATGTATTCAGATTTACAAGAGAGCATTCGTGATAATAAAGCCTTAATATCGGAATCTCTGGGTGATTTTGCATCGATCGATACCTTGGAAAAATTCAGAGCTTATATAAAAACATCAAAATTTTGGGTGGATAGTTGGGCAATCGGAGTCTTAGAGCGACGCTTAAATTTCAAGATTATTATTTTATCGGAAAGATCTTATGATGATGGTGCATTAGATAGTGTGATCGATTGTGGAGAAGTAGATAAAAAAATACAGAAATCAGGCGTATTTAATCCAGAGTTTTATATCATGGCAACACATAGTGGTGATCACTATAGGCTTGTTACTTATAAAGATAAACGCATATTTAAACTACATGAGATTCCATTTTTCATTAAAAATCTGGTCATCAATAAATGCTTGGAAAAGAATGCCGGTCCTTTTTATATTATACCCGAATTCCGCGATTTAGTAAAAACAAAACACGGAAGAAAAGAAGAAGACGAGATTGATGAAATGGATGAAAAAGAAGATGATACTCTACATTCTGAATTATATGATCATAAGACGGTTTTGGCTTTTTATTCCAAGGCACCAAAAAGTTCCAAGCCCGGAAAAGCCACAAATATAGGTGAAAAAATAGACGATAAGGACGCGACAAAATATAAAAAACTGGCGAAAAATTCGGATTGGAGACGTAAATTGGACGATGATTGGTTAACACAATTTAAAACCGATGGTCATTTATGGGCTTCAGTTGAACATTACTATCAAGGATCCAAATATAAGAATGGCTTCCCCGATTTTTATTTACAGTTCTCATTAGATAGTGATAGTGAAATATCAAAATCAGCCGAATTAGCCAGAGATGCAACTAGCACAACAGGAAAAAAGAAGGGTGTCTCACTACGTCCGAAAAATGTAACCGTTGATTCGAATTTTTATGGAGAACGTAGTAAAGCTATTCGCGAAGAAGCGTTAAATGCTAAATTTCAACAGAACGAGGACTTGAAGCAACTTTTATTGAACACAAATGACGCCAAATTAATTCATTTTGTAAGAGGAGAAAAAGCGGAACCAGACTCGATATTGATGAAAGTAAGAAAAGAACTTCGATCTTAACCTATATTTCTCATATTTCTATATTTTGAAGAATTATATGTGCTTATTTTTGAAATTGATTTTGAATAATCTCTTATTAAATCTTCTGTCTGTTTACATGAATAATAAAACCCTTTCGATTCAAAGAATTCGAAATCTTTTTTGTATATTTGAATAAGTTTATCTTTTAATACATCATTATAAAAGTATTCTATGTCTATTTTTTTATTTGAATATGCGTCGATTTCTAAATCATATACAAAATCATTGAATGTTTCCGTGTTTTTATTAATATGATCTCCACGAAATTGAATGACTTCGGTGGGGATTGTTTTATTATATAAAGATCCTATGTATTCATAGTCTATATGGTCAATGTCATATATTATTGTGTTTTTATGTGATAACATATCGTCCACAAACCATTCATCGGTTTGCTTTGAAAAATGATGATAATCAATAATTTTATAATTATCTCGATTTTTTTCTTCTAAAAAATTTGAAAAGGTCAGAGCCGGCATGTCGTTGTGCCATAAATGTCGAAATTGTCCTCCAGCTTTATATTTTTCTAAAAATCCAGATATTAAACGTTTGAATGGATTTCTTATAATGATTATTAAAATATAGTCCGTTAAGTTATCAGGCAATTCATCGGTATCGTAAATTCCATAATGGATTCTTTCTAAATGTTTATTTTCCAAATAATATACCATGTTTTTAACATGTGTGCACCCACATTTAGGTGACCAACCGAACATTATTTTTCTACCTTCGTTCACTATAAACCGCATAAAATAAGATATATATTATTATATATATTATGACAAGAAATCAAACATTGTTAACAAGTTTTTTGAAGCGTGAATTTCCGGAGTTGTTGAAAAAAAAACGTGGTTTGCATCCTTCCAAAAAATCCACTTCGGTTCTTGGAAAACTCTATGATTTAATCATAAAAGCGGATAAGAGTTTTCATTCCAATCAAAAAAACATTCAGGTTGGAAACATTGAATTACATTCGAATGAACAAGAAATTCAAACGGATAGTTTTATTCCAAGAGAAATTGTAGAAAAAATAAAAGCGTCGGATAGATTTCAGCAAATGTATAAGATTTTGCATAATGGTGACATTTACAATATTAAATTTGTATATCCGATTATGAACGCATCGGAAACAAAAGTCCGAATTCAAACATTTTTCCAAGATGCCATTTATAAAATATATTTATGGATTTATGTTGCAGATAAATATGCTTCTAAACATTGTTCTAACACTATGAATTTACATTTTTATTTTACGGATCATATGAAACGTTTGGGTGTAGTTGAATCAGAACCCTTGGATATGATACATGTAAATACCGCATTCACTACATCTTGTTCCAAAGAAACAGATATTTATTTATTTCGACGCGAAGAATGGTTTAAAGTTTTCATTCACGAAACGTTTCATAATCTTGGATTTGACTTTTCAGAAATGGATTGTAGCAATATAGATAAACGCTTTAACATGGTTTTTCCTTTGAATAATAAATTTAAAATCTATGAATCATATTGTGAGACGTGGGCAGAAACTCTTCATATACTATTTTTATTGTTTTTTAAAGGTTTTAATAAATTGGATGCAATTGTGAAATTCGAAACCGTTTTACAATACGAAACCGTTTATTCTGTGTTTCAATGTGTAAAAATATTGAATCATTATAAAATCACATATGACCAATTGACAAATAAAACTTGTTCCATTTCCAAGAAAGCCAGAGAAAAATACTTGGAAAAATCTCCGGTGTTTTCATATTATGTCATTAAAACTATTTTTTTATTATCTTGGAATGATTTTATGGAATGGTGTTTGAATAATAATCAAAATGTTTTACAGTTCAATAAAACGCCGACCACACAACTGTCTTTTGTGAATCTTATTGTTGAATTACATAAATCCGAGCATGTTTTAAAAATTATAGATGTTATGGAAAAATGGTTCAAATTGAATAAACATGGACGCCATGACCCATATATTATGGTTAACATGCGTATGACACTACATGGATAAAAAAATCCTTTCGGACTTTTTCTTTTGTTTTTGAATTTGAGTTTGTTTTTTATTAGACTACACTCTAATTTTCTGTTTCCAGATCCTCCAGGCAGAGGGAAGGACCACGGGACTCCTGTGACATCGAGCGTCCACCAAGAGTCAGGTGAATCTCTATGATTTGACGTTCGAGATCCGAGATGCGTGCCGTCTGGAGATCGATGATCATTTGGAGATCATCAACCATTGATCTCTGCTCTTGAACAATCTTTGTGAGTTGAACGACGTTGAGCGGGTCGACTTGTAGTGGCTTCTCATTGACAAGAACATAGAACCGCCATCCATTAACGGTCCATACAGTGCCATTGGTCTCACCTGCCACTCGGGCGGCTTCGAGTTGGCTAAGGAAATCGGACGCCTCCTCTCCTGTATTCCATGAAGAGAAGTGGACGAATGCGTTCTTACCCTTGGATCCATCGGGTCTCGTGAAGTCGACCATATCAACCCGCTCGATGATTCCCAGTGGAGAAAATGCTGTCTCAACGGTCGCCGAAGTGGACTTGAGACCGGCGTTCTTGACATAGATACTGTTGAAAGAAGACATGTTGGTTTTAATTTTGCCTGGTTTGGCGGAAAAGATAATTTGGATTGGAATCCGAAAAAGCCGATCAATTTTAAAAGGTAACCTAGGTTTCCTCTCTATAAAATTGATACCGGAACCAACCATTTTGAATTGGGTATAAAACCACCAACTAATGGGAATCAAACATGTTAATCGATATTTAATGGATCGTTGTAGTAAAAAGGCGATTTACAAAACGCATTTGAAAATCGCCAAAGGGAAAACTATAGTTATAGACACAAGTATTTATATGTACAAATACATGACACAAAATGCTCTTATTGAATACATTTATTTAATGATTTCAATATTATTGGAATATGACATAACCCCTATTTTCATATTTGACGGAAAAGCTCCTCAAAAAAAACTAGATCTATTAAGAGAACGAAGTAAATATAAAAAAGAAGCCGAAAAAAAATACAACGAACTACAAAAAGAAATAGAAAATCCAAGTGTCAATTCTAATTTAAAGAAAGACATCATCGATGAACTTGAATCTCTAAAAAAAAGATTTATACGAATCAAAGAAAAGGATACCATTAAAGTAAAACGATTGATGGATGCTTATGGTATATCATACATTATGGCAGATGGCGAGGCAGATAAACTTTGTGCGATGATGGTAAAAAACGGAAATGCTTGGGCGTGTTTGAGTGACGATATGGACATGTTTGTATATGGATGCCCTCGAGTATTGAGACATATGAGTTTATTAAAACATACAGTGATCTTTTATGATTTTGATCAAATCCTATATGAACTTGGATTCTTCGAAAAGTCGTTTCGTGAAATTATGGTATTATCTGGAACGGATTATAATATTCACCAAAAAATATCTTTATATGATGCTATGGATTGGTTTAGCGAATATTCAGACATTTATAAAAATGAATCCAATGTCTGTTCATTTTACGAATGGTTGAACACACAAAATTATTGTAAATTGGATTATGATGAAATTATAAAAATATATAATATGTTTTGCTTACTTGAAGATGAGGATATTTATATCAATAGTACAAATTTAATAAAGTTGCCAAATTATGTTGAATTGAAAAATATCCTACGAGAAGATGGATTTGTGTCTTGTTAAACCCAATGTGCAAATTTCCGCAGTTATCCCAAAAAGCGTTTATAAGAAAAATCTTGCATGGTCTTAACACATTCCATGTAACAAATTTGCGGTAAATTAATTAGCATTTAAGTAAGAGGGTTGCAATGACGCAAGAAGTAACTGGATCCATGTTAACATAATGTTTTTAGAAAACATCTTCGTTGTTAATTGTGTTTTTTTTTATGATAGTCATTTATTATGCAAACCCAATTTGAGAATACAGATAGTTTAACGCCTTCTTACGTGAATATAGGATCTTCTATTTTACGGAATAAATTCGAAAAAAATAGAGTCCTAACTGTAAAAAAAAATGCAGATAACGTTATTGAACTATCAAATGAAGATAAAATTAATATATTAAATAACAAATTTATCGAGTATGATGTTAAATTTGATAATTTTAAGAAAGAATCAAAAAATGTAGAGAATAAAGTAACCTCTGTAACATCATCCGTAAGTGAAATTCAATCCAAATTTGATAATGTTTATGTAAAATCTGAATTTGAAGATAGGATTCAATCTGTAACATCATCCATAGGTGAAATTCAATCCAAATTTGATAATGTTTATGTAAAATCTGAATTTGAAGATAGGATTCAATCTATAATGTCATCCATAAATGAAATTCAATCCAAATTTGATAATGTTTATGTAAAATCTGAATTTGAAGATAGGATTCAATCTATAATGTCATCCATAAATGAAATTCAATTAGATCTCGATAATGTTAAAAAGGGGAAAAAAATTGACTTATTTGAAACTATCGATCTCACAAGTTCTACAATACTAAAATTATTAATAGATACTATTTTACCAAAAAATTTTGACTTTGAAATTTATCGCGACTTAAATGGTGATTTACAATCTTATGATGAAATTGGTTTGAAAAAACATTACCTGATTTATGGTAAACACGAAAATAGAAATTATAAAGTGTTAAATAAAAATGTGCCAGATGATTTTGATTGGAAGGAATATCTACGAATGAATATAGATTTATTAAAGAATTTTCATGATGAATACAATACATCACTACATTACATAAACTATGGAATTCATGAACATAGAATGTATAAAATGTCTCAATTAGAAGATGTAAATTTTTTTATTTATTGTGGAAGAAAATCTGGAAGCACCACGTTAAATCATACATGTTCAAATATAGAAAATGGTTTAAGTATTCAAATTCATAATAATGAAGACTATTTGTATAAATACGGACAATGCAAATTTAACTCTATTTTTGAATTAGTTGAAAATAATATGAATAAACATGAAACCATATACATCATAGATAGCTATAGACCTCCTATTGAAAAAAAGATATCCTCTTTCTTTGAGGATATCGATAAACTCGTTCCAAATTATAAAGATTGTGACATTTCATTTCTAATTTCATATTTTAATAAAAAATATATATATGGTAATAAATGTACGCATATTTGCACAGAAGATTATGAGCCTTTGGATGAAATGTTAGAACATTTTAATCTTTCTCCAATAAAAAAATTTAATTTTGATCAAGAATATGAATTATTGAAATACAAAAATTTGATTTTTATCAAACTGCGATTTCGTGAAATCGATAACTGGGACGTTTTATTAAGTAAAATTATTGGAAAAGACGTTACTGTTATAGATAAAAATAGAAGTGAAAACAAAGACTACTATGAGGTTTATGAAAACTTTAAGAAAACTTATAGAATTCCAAGAGAGTATTTAGAAAAGCTCAAATCTGATTCTAGATTTAAAATTTACAACTCATCCTTAGAACGAATCAAGTATATTAAAGAATGGTTTTTAAAATCCGTGTAGTTATAACCAACCGATGAATATTTTACGCAAGGATGTAAAATTATAATTGTCATAAAAAATATGAATCCGTATTCATATTTTTATTTATTTTAAATCAGGTTTGATTACACTCTTGAATGTTTTCAAGAGTTATGAAATATTCATCAGACTAAGCAGTGGCAGCGACCTCGGCCTTAATGAAGTGGTGCTTCATGAAACGCTGGAGGTTGAAGTAAGTGAGCTCATCACTGGGCTGGGTCTTGAGAAGCGTGCTGAGCTTGGCATCGGGGATGATCTTGCGACCATTGTCCTTATCCTGGAGCTTGTTGGCACGAATGTAGGCATTGATCTCCTTGCTCACCTCGGTGCGGGCCATCTGAGTACCAGATGACTTTCCGAGAAAAGTGGCGAGCTCATCACTGATGCGGGTGGGCTTCACGAAACCGGAAGGCTGGCGGTTTCCGGAACGCTTGCTCTTCTTGGCAGAAGACTTGGCGGCGGCCTTAAGCTCACGGGCGATCGTCTTCTCAAGCGTCTTGAAATCTCCCTTGAGAGAAGAGAAAATGCTGAACGCCTGCTGAATCTTAGCACCAAACTCATTAAGCTTGAGTGTAACCGAGGTGTCGACAGGCTCAACAACCTCATTCGAAGGAGCAGCGGCCTCAACTACGGGAGTGGGAGCGGCGACCTCAGCTACAGCCTTGGGCTTCTTTGCCGCCTTCTTCGCGACAGGCTCGGAAACAACGGGAGCAGGAACGGGAGCAGCGGATTGCTTGTCAGTCTTAGATGCACGAACCATTCTAAGTTATACATTATATTAGATCGTTTATTTAAGTTGTTTCTATGATAAATATATTTATTGTTTTATTTCCTCTAGATACATCGAGTCATTTATAAAAATATTTTCTAAACATTTGTTTATTCGAAATAAACGCAAAAACAACGTTAAAACCCTAAAGATTCAAATAACCAAGGTAAATTTGCTCTAGCTGGACCAGAAACAACAGTTAATGCGGTTAATATATGAAATGTTCCTAACATTTTATGATCCTTATCAATTCCCGTAAGAATCATTTGTTCCATGATTGATAAACATAACATTTTCAATTGATCGTCTGATAAAATTAATAACTGAGAAAGTGAATAATAAACGTTTCCGAAAGGATCACCCAAAGGACATATCTTTTTCTTAATATCAACCGACAATTGTGCTCTATAGTTCCATATATCATGCATGCACCTAAAATATCTTATAAGTTCTGGTCGGTTTAATTGGGAAAACCATTCGGATTGTGTATAATTTCCCAACTGGTCGATTTCAATAAATAGATCATTCATTCGTTGCTGCAAAGGCTTGGCTTTTGCTTTTATTAACTCTTCGCGTTTTTCATTTAAATTATAGTTATTTGTAGGTATAACATTTACTCTAGAATATAAAGAATTGCGGTTTTTTTTATTTCTAATAATATTGTTTATTTTTGATAACGCGTGAATATCGCCTATAATGTTTAACATACTTTCTCGATTGTATGGATTTATCAGATTATTTTGAGTGGCATTTTTAATTAAAGATAAAATCGAACTTAGGTCAAATCCATAGACAAAATCTCCTTCTCCTTTATAACTAAAAAACGATTCCACCGGAATATTAGACAGAGGTTCTAATGTATAAAAATCTGTATCATTTACGCAAATTTTTCTGTTTTTTAACGCTGGTCCCCTCAATTCCATTTCTTTTTTAACAAGATGTTTTCGAAATAAACTTTGAATGAGAATTGCACTTTTCTCTTTATAAAAAAAAGTTTTCACTCGGCCGATAAGGTCTTCTTTTTTACCATTTAATGAAAAATCATATATATTTTTTATAGATCGGATTTGCTGTTGTGTATAAAAATTCTCTCTTGAGAAATTTACTGTGGTTTTATAAAATTTTAATATGTTTTTTAACTCGGCTATTTTGTATTTTTCCAAGATCATTTTTTGTTTGAAAAAATCAGAGGATTTTAATATGTTATTCGGTATAACAGTTTTTAAAGATGTTTTATTTAACGTCCGTTCTGGTTCAATGAACGCATTTTCTATATTGAATGGTGGTAATGGTCTAGAAAACATTTATAATATATGTATAATAAATATTTATATATTATTACTATAACAAGAATATATTTATCATGATTTCTCTTGGAAAATACAGTTATGCTTGCAATCCAACTATATTATGGAAGGTTGATGATTCTACTGTAACTTGTGGCAAATTTGTATCTATAGGATTGAATGTTACTATATTTTTAGGAAACGGGGTTGGACATGATGCGAATTTTGTAACAACATATCCATTTGGACAAATTCATCAAGATGTATTTTCGGATGTTAAAAATAATAGTAAAAATACAAACGGTAGCGTTAATATTGGAAATGATGTTTGGGTAGGACATGGTTCAACCATAATGTCTGGAATAACAATTGGCGACGGAGCAATAATAGCGGCAAATAGCCACGTTGTAAAATCGGTTGAACCTTATTCTGTTGTGGGTGGAAATCCTGCAAAACATATAAAATATCGCTTTTTGCCGAGTCAAATTGAAAAATTATTAGAATTAAAATGGTGGGATTGGCCGGATATCAAGATAAACAAATTTATGAATTTAATGTTATCTTATGATATTGATAAATTTATAACAACTGCATTGTCGGATGATACTTATTATTTTTTAAAGGACGATTTTGATTGTTCTTTAGACGATGAAGTCATTCCTTATTCAAATGACGAAGATAATGTGAATGATGTATTACTTCACTTAACTGATGACATATTTATAAATGAAATTGATTCTTTATTCGATAAAGAAACGGATAATTTTATGAACGATTGTCCTTTAAATGAAATTCTAGACAATTCTGTTATTGATAAATCATATCCCACGAATTATCCTTTAAATGAAGTTCTAGACAATTCTGTTATTGATAAGTCAGATCCCACGAATTATCCTTTAAATGAAGTTCTAGACAATTCTGTTATTGATCAAATTGTTGATGATAATTATATTTATGAGGTCAATGATGAAAATTTTAGCGAGCAATATCTATTAAACGAAACCATTCAAAAAAATCCTATTCAAGATGATAATGAAATAATTCAAGAAATAAAAGAATTATTAAACGATATTGTGATATACATTGAGGTTTAAAATAAATATAAACGGTTTGTATATTTATTTTTATTTCATCATGTTCTTGGAAAAATATATGAGAATGTTCCCGCATAAGAATAATACATGTGTAGAAGTTGGCACTATATTCAATAATGATTATTCGGATCGTTTTTTCAAGCAAATTGTTTATGAGTCCCGTGATGAATTTTTTTCTATGTTAACGAATTCTATTACATCGAAATCGGTAGTTTACAATCTTGGAATAAGTGATCGACAATATTTTTCAGAAAATGGAATGTTATTTAAACCATTAGATCAAGAATGTTTGGAGAAAAACATTACCAATATTGATTTTATAAATATTGATGTAGGGGGTGATGAATTGTTTGTTCTAAAAGGAGCAATTGAAACCATAAAGAGCTGGAACCCACTCATACGATTCAACAGTAGTATGGATTCTTTTTATAAACATGGAATTTATCCTATGGAATGCATTAAATTTCTCACCAATATGGGATATATTGGTTTTGATAATTCAGATCCTGATCGTCTTGTTATGTATTGTCCGAATGAAAGTTTGTCTATAATTCCAAGAACAATATATACATTTTGGACGGGAACAAATCCAATGTCTCACAATCGAATCCATTGTTTGTCGCAATTGAGGGCAGTTTCAGAAGGTGATGTTTTACTTATTGATGTGAATCATTTCCAAAATTATATTTTACAACTCGAACCATTACATCCTGCCTTTTCCTATTTATCTGAAACACATAAAGCTGATTATCTGAGATGTTATTTTATGCATTTTTATGGTGGAGGGTATACTGATATTAAATATACCACCGGGTCTTGGACCAGAGCATTTGAAGAAATGTCGACCTCAATAAACAATAAAACGGTCTGTGGATATAAAGAAATCGGCCCCCATGGTGTTCCTGTTCCTGAATTGAGAGATAAATGGGAGAACCTTATCGGTGGTGGTTGTTATATTTGTAAACCGAATACGGATTTTACTAGAAAATGGTATAATCGAATGCTTACCGTCTTGGACCGAAAACTCGATCTTCTGAAAGCCAATCCATCCAAATATCCTCAAGATTGTAGTGAAGATGGAACAGGATATCCTCTGGCTTGGCAAGAAATCTTGGGCAAAATATTTCATCAGGTTTGTTATGAAGAACGAGATAAAATATCACAAAGTTTACCGATTTTACTGTTTCATAGTTACCGTTGAAAGGGAACCAAGATTCCATTTCGATCCCTCCTTTTGAATCAGCAGTATCCACTGGGAACCCAGAATAATTATGTTGGTTTTCTGAATTTATTTATTGTTACGGAAACTGGTAAGGAACTAATTGTCCCGAAGGACGGGAGGGGGTCTTAGGGGGCTGGAATCAGCTTCGCTGATTCTGAAGACCGGTGGTTCCCCCTATTTTGAATCTGTCTTTTTATAAAATGTTTGATTTTCCGCGTTTCTGACACTCCCTGGTCCACTTATGAAAAATAAAATTGATTTAAAGATTCAGGTCTATAAAGTATCATAATCAGTCCCCGGTTTTAGTAGTATGTCGTCTCAGTCAAAGCCCGTTGTTCTCTCCGTCGCCGATTGGTCGCCCAATGCGGTCAAGTTCATGCCTCCCAAGGTTAACGAGCGAGGAGGAAAGGCCATTAGTCTAATCAGTAAGCAAACCAACCGTTCCCTTCACATTTCCACCCCGATGATGATGACCTGGGGTGTCCAGGATTTCATCGGTGAAAATGGCGAATCCGATGGAAAGTGGAGTATGTCTCTCAACTTCCCGAATGAGGAGTACCGAAAGGCGGCCACCGATGAGTTCTTGAAGAAGAACAAGGATTTCGAGAATTTCATTCTGGATTCCGCTGTCGCCAACTCTGAGCTCTGGTGGGGCGAGGAGATGTCTCGTGAGGTGTGTAAGCATACCTTCTTTCCTTACCTCAAGTATTCGAAGAACAAGGACACCAAGAAGATTGATCTTTCGAAGCCACCTTCGATCAAGGCCAAGGTTCCATATTATGATAATAAGTGGGGTCTTGAGATCTATGATACCAAGGAGCAGCTTGTCTTTCCCAGTGATGACAAGGATAAGTTGCATTTGACCCCGGTGGATTTCATCCCTAAGTTGAGCCAGGTCGCGTGTGTTCTTCAGTGTGGTGGAATCTGGATCGGTGGCAAGGGCTGGGGTCTCACCTGGAAGATCATCCAGTGCGTCGTCAAGCCTCGCGAAGTCGTGAGTGTTTATGGAAAGTGCCACATCCAGTTGTCTTCCGATGATCGTGAGGCAATTGAGTCTCAGAAGATCCCCGATGAGGATATTGATGATGAGGTTGAGGAGCCTGTGGCTAAGCCCGCAACCGTTTTCGATACTTCCGCAGCTGACAGCGACGAGGATGAGGCTGAGCCGGTTGCAACTCCGGCACCTACGCCTTCGGTGAAGAAGGTTGTCAAGAAGGCACCTGCACCAGTGGAGCCTCCGGTTGAGGAGTCGGTTGCAGTTGCTGTTGAGGAGGCACCCAAGAAGAAGGTCGTGAAGAAGAAGGCACCCTAAGAAAAATAGTGTAAATGACAATTAAAAATAAAACTGGAATAAAACAAAAACAAAAATAATCTATTAAAAATAAGTTAATATATTCAACTTATTTTTTCCTAACCACGTTTCTTCTGAGTTTTGTTATTTTTCGTTTTATTTTTCGCAGTTTCCACTCTTTTCGTTTTATCTGATAATCGAGGATGTTTGATCGTCTCTACGCCATATGTTTTCAAATAATTTTTATTTGTTTTATCCACTAAATTGATATAGTCTTTGTTTCGGTTATAAAGATTCATCAAAGACGCCAAATACGTCTTATAATCACGAATTCCACATCCACCTTCCTTATTATTATTGATTTTGGTCTTGCATGAAAATCGGTCATAACGCAACGTTTTTCCATATAATTTATAGGATTTGATGGAATAATCATAGTCTTCTACGGCCCATGTATCTGTGGATCGAACAATTTTGGGATTTGGTTTGAACATAAATAAACATCCAACAGCATAATATAATCCCTCCTTGAACTTTTTGCTCGATGGATGGTCACCTCTCATGTAAAATTCATTACCAGTCGGATTAAATGACATGAGGCCATACGGCGAACTCTTCAAATGGGCCGCACACTTTTCCAAGGTTTCTTTTAATGAACGATCATAGTAAATGAATTTATCCATATCATCATGCACATAGAACACAATTTCACTGGGTTTATAATACTTATTGATGAAATTATTGATCTGTACGATTCCCTTGATGCCTTTGACTACCTTTACTTTTTTTCCAAGACCATTGCTAAATTTGTCTAAACCTTCACGATAAAGCTTATATTGTTCCGCATTGGCAACGAATACCGTAATATCGGAAAAGTTCATATGCTCTTTTTCCAAGAGGGGTAGAGTTTTCGATAATAATTGATCTAAACGATTATAAGATGGTATTGCGATTTTATAAGACATATATATACTATATCGGTATTATTAGGTCTTCCTATTCGATATTTTTTTTATTGTTCTATTATGTCGTTCAAAAATACGCTTGGATTTATTCTTCGTATTTATCCAAACTTTATAACGCAAATAGCAAACGATGGATAAACGAATCGCATCGTCCGTTTTTTTATGGATCGGTAAATTCGCATGAGGTTGATGTACATCCATGAATAAAATGTCACCCTTACGAACATCAACACCTATCCCATATTGAGGGAAGCATGTTTCACCACCCGTATATTCACCATGGTTAATAACAGCTAAATTTCCGAATCCTTCTATATCATCGCCTTTATCTGTATGAATCGATGTCTGATAATTCACATTTGTAGTAATAGTGGTGAAGGAAGTATCCGGAATTTTGAAATGTGTTTGATCCGCTTTATCACGCTGTTTCTTATATTTATCTGGAACTAGTTTTTTATATAAGTGATCAATATCATGAATCAACGGTACGGTTTTTTTATATTCTTCGGGATGATCCATATTAAATCTACATTCACGAACACTTATTTTTGGAGCACCTCCATGTTTTCTAAATAGGACCTTCTGTGAGGGTGCCCATCGATCAAAATAACCAAATATATTCGACATGACTTTCGGATTATCGTTAACATTTTTACTTTTACTTCCAGTTGCACTTCCACGATTGCTACTCGTCGTTTTTGCGAATTTAATGATATTGTCATAAAACGCTTGGATATGTGAGTCTACACTTAAAGCATTCTTTCTGAATTTTAATAATAAAACATCGTCTTTTGTATAAACGTCCGCATCATGATCAATAATAGTTTTAATCTGATGTGGTTTTACAAACGTATTCATAAGTTTTTCTTTTTTTGTATCGTCGTATTCTTTATCTACATGATAAACAGTTATTGATCCTTCTTTCTCTTGTTTGATAATCATATTATATTATCACTTTATTTTTTATAACTATTATTTACGTTTATCAATAGTTTGTCGGTTGTCCATAAATTCTTATCATGTGTATATTTTGGATGAAATGTTACAACGGATATTGGAGGTTTATACAATGAATAAGCATAATCAATCAGTTTTGACGCATAAAAATTTATACAAGATACTAATATTATATGTGCATTCATAATGTCATATATAATGTTCATGTTTTATTCGGCTATGAAAATGTCTACATGTAAATATATGTCGCTTTTTTTCGAAATATCATAGATGTCTCGAGTATTCATCTTGGAAATTCCCATGGTTGCCAAAAGTATTATCTGGTGATCCATAATTTTGAATTGCTCTTTTGGAACATTTATAATAAATTTACCCAGTGTTATTTCCAAGAAACCTTTTCTCCATAACTCATCCATCGAAATACGGCAATTCACATGAATGTTATTATTTTCATCAATTTCCATGTTTTCCGGCAAAATCGGATTACACCGAACATACAAATCGGAACCACTATTGTCATATATTAATTCATGATGCCATAATGGTATCAAATACTTTTCTCCGTTCACCACAAGTTTATATATATTATTTTCAAATAAGTCATCCAAGAACGGGTTTAATATAACACATTCTGCAACCCCTATTTTCTTGGAATAATATTCTTCTAATCTATGTAAAAACTCGTCACTAATATGAAACGCCGCCTTATATTTCTTTAATAACTCATATATTTTTAAAAATGCCCTATTATCTATTTTTTCCAATATGGCGAATGCCTGATTCTCGCATTTTTGTGTCAGTTTCTCAATAATTAAATATATTAATTTGGACTGTATTTCTTTAAATGTATCCGACTGCATAATTGGAGCCAAAAACGACGTTAATATATTCGAATAACTTTTGATTTTTGAAGATATAGATTCTTGAAACGTATAGGCGGGTTCTTCCTCTTCATGTTTATCTATATCAAACTCATCACTCTCTGAATCTTTATATCCAAGATCGACCAATAAAAAATCATACGCGTTTTGTATTTTGTGGAACATGGTTGTTGTATCCAATCCTCTATTTTTATCTGGATGATATATGAGAGCATTTTGACGATATATTCGTTTTAATTCAGACAATTCTACCTCCATATCTGGATTTATTCCAAGAATTTCACAAGCCAATTCATAATTCATTATTTGTAACCGTGTATGTAATTTATAATATAAAAGAAAATACTCTCTAAGTGATATATGGGTCGATAATTGTTATTGTAATATTTTGAAAACGTATAAGTTTTGGCTAGAATGTCCGATAGGTCATTTGAAGTAATCTGATTCGATCGAACATAGTGATATAACACATACCAAACACATTCAATCGCATCTAAATTATATATTAAAATGTCATACAACAAATCTCGAAATTCAGTGATTACCAAGACATTGGGAGTATTCATTGCTTCAATTATCGAATTACAAATTGTATTAAAATTGTCCTTTGGACTTTCAAAGTCCGAGCTGCTTTGTATAGAAAATGATTTCAGTTCTTTTAAATTTAATATTCCGGATACGTCCAAGTTGTCATTTAAAAATGTAGAAATGTTTTGAAAATTTACTCCGCGTGGTTTTATTTTCGGATTCGATATTTTTATCTGGAATTTTTGTGTGATATTGTTCTCTATGGTTGGAGGCGGTCTTGTCAATCCAGAATCTCTATTTATTTCGATGTATTGTTCTTTTGTTGGACGTCGGATGTTTATAATGTAACAATTGTTTATAATACTATTTGGAATGAAACTTATACTTTCCGTTAATAAAATGAATTTTATTTGTAAATTCAATTGTGGGTGATTGTATTGTTGCATATAACTATAAAATATTTCTAATAATTCTGCATGAATAGATTGAAAATTTTTACACACAATAATGCCGATTTTTTCCGCCTTTACAGAAACAATTTCCACAATTTGTAAAAATACTTCGTGCCATATTATTTTTGAATTACATCCCAATAATGACATGTCTATTTCATAATGAATATCACTTATTCTGTAAATGTAATTTTGTTTTTCACTTTGGAGAACCATTTTTTTATCATATTTCAATTCACTCGGGCTATATTTTTTTATGATGGATAACATTTTTGAATATTTACCCACGCCTGACGGTCCGAATAATATTAAATTTCCAAAATCCGTTTTTTTTTCTGGCATTTTTAGATTTGATAATTCAGGATGTAAATCATATTGATCTACTGAATATAAATATTCTTCATAATGAGTTTCGTAATATTTCATATACGATTATGCAGGTATACTTTATGTATATTTGCATATTTAATTTTGTACGCAATGTGTGAACCTATGCTCCTCAGAATGAAAGAACCCCTATCTAATTCATATAATATAGATTTAAAATTTATCGTTTATTAAACTAACCGTCAGTTGTATTTGAAAATTCACTCGATGCTTTCATTTCCAATATAGCATTGATTATAGATAAAACATATGTTCCTATAATGCATATTCCTATAAAAAATTGTGATAAATTATTCATAGGAATACTGTTGTATTGAATATACAACGTAATGAGAACAAATAACATTATTAATGTAACTAATGTCATAGTTTTTATAGTTTCTAGTCTATAACGATTATCACGCGATATTCTGAAAACTCCGTATTTTTCTACTATTGCCCAAACATTTAAACATAATAATGTTACGATACGCACCTGCATCAAACATATGGGGATAATTAATAGATATAACGGAATGTTTATTTCTGGAATTTCTACTCCGCTACTTTTAATTGAAGGTAATGAAAATACTTTTCTTGCACGTTCTTTATCTTTATACATATCAAATAGTAACGATATTACAAAAAACACATGTACTGTAAATAATGAACCGAATCCTATCATTTCCAGACGACTTGAGTATAGACAAATAAATGTAAATATGAATAAAACAAATAAGAAAATATATTTAACAAATGGATATGTCTCTTGCATATATTTTATCGTTACAAAAAAACATCGCTATAGCATTATGTTATTATAATGGATGGATATGCTGTCTTGATCCAATCCAATAATAATTTTGATTCACATGTAGTTGGGTCATTATTAAATTTTTTGACGTTGAAAAAAACGGGGCCTTTCATTTCTGATGTTTTATAAAATATATATGGACCATATTGACCTTTTCGAATGCTTAGATTTGGAGTTAATATTCTTAATGTATTACTAGAATTTGGTTTTCTCTCCTTTTCTTCATCTAATTTTAAAAAGGAGATAATATCAGAAAGAACTATTTTATCTAATGCGATTCCTATCTCTTTCACACTATGTGTTTTATCTCCGATTAAAACGTAGGCACCGTATTTTCCGGTTTTTAATAATACATCCATGTCTTTGAATTTTCCCAGATTTTCTGATGGTATCGCAAGTAAATCCGAAAGTTCGTATTTTTTCGATTTCACACCGTCAAAATCTATATCCTTTTTTATTGTCTTATAATCATATTTTCCTGTTTCTTCATTTTTTGAACGTATCACCGGGCCACTGTCCAAAAAGACAACCTCGTGTTGATCGTCAATCTGATATTTTGTTTTTTCTTTTTTCTCTATTTTTTTAAGGACCGTATCGATTTCTTTGAAGCACGTTTTACACACTTGGTTCCAAGAGTCTGTTTGATTCACAATCTTATCTAGTTCTTCTTCTAACAATCGGGTATAACCATAATTAAAAAAGGTGTCAAATTGTTCCAATAATAATTCTATACACAAAATACCTAAAGGTTCGATCAACAATTTGTTTTTCTCTTGCCCAAATATCTTTTCCGTGATCTTTGTTTCAATGGATTCGCCTTTTCTTAAAACGTATTCATCACACGTTAATTTAATTCCAGGCACATCTCCACATTTTACATACCCTCTTTCTTGAATCGTATCCACAATAGTTGCGAATGTTGATGGTCTACCGATTCCAAGATCTTCTAACCGTTTGATAAGTGTAGATTCCGTATAATGTGTATGTTTCTTTCGAACCACAACATTACTGTTTATGTTTTGGTATGGAACATCGATTTTAGTTTTGTCCGATAAACTCTGGAAATATAGTAGTGTGTCTTTTTTGCCCTTGTCATTTTTATCTTCAACCACTTTTTGCCAACCTAAAAAAATAGGTAGTTCCAAAACGTTTTCATAATGTAGTTCCTTTTCCTTTTTTGTTAAACCCGCTACATTTGGTTTCAAATCAGGGGCTCTAATTTTTGTTCTATGGACATTATATTTCGCATCTGCCATTCCACTTTCCATTGTATTTCTCCAAATTAATCTATATAAGGATGCCTCCTTCGATGCTGAATCCACAGGCAATTCCGACTTTTCGATATCAGTAACACGAATCGCTTCATGTGGGTTCGCATTTGAATCTTTATTCTCTATTTTTTCAAAATCCCCTAAATATTCTTTGCCATAGTTTTTTTCAATGCTATTTCCAAGCTGCTTCAAAAATACATCTGAATATTTTGCATTGTCTGTTCTCATGTAGGTTATGTGTCCGTTTTGATAAAGATTTTGACAAATCTGCATGGTCGTTTTCGGAGAATATCCAAGCCTATTATTACAAAATTGTAGTAGTTTTGATGTATTAAATGGTATTGGTGCCGATCTAATAGATTCTTTTGCTATATCAAAAGTAATAGAATGTTTATGCGTTTTTGTGCGTTCCAAGAAGTCGACAACGTCTTCTTTTTTCGTGAATTCATGATTGAGCTCAAATGCAATATTTTGTGAAAGAAATGTTCCTGTCGTCTTGTAAAGATATTCTGATTCTGATTTTTCCTTTTCTTTCTCATTATCATAAACTAGTCTCAACGCTGGAGTTTGACATCTACCTGCAGATAAACTATTCGATTTTGAATGATAAACCTGTTTCCAAAGAGTGGGGGATATTTTATAACCCACAATGATATCTAGAATCTGTCTTGCGTGTTGAGCACGAACCAAATTCATATTGACGCTAGTTTTATGGTTCAAGGATTCCAAGATTGCAGGTTTTGTAATTTCATGGAAAATGATGCGTGGCGTATTTTCGATGGATAATTTAAATGTGTCACAAATATGCCAAGCAATTGCTTCTCCTTCTCGATCATCATCGGATGCTAAGTAAATATTTTCCGGTTTGAACTGTTGAATGCAATTCCGCATAAATTCCACATGATCTTTTTTTTCACTAATAGTAGTAAATGTGGGTTCGAAGGTTTTTTGATCGATTGATTTTAAACCGTCAATTTCTCGAATGTGACCCTTACTCGCAATGCATTTATAGAGTGGTCCAAGATAATGTTCTATTTTCATACATTTGGATGGAGATTCCACAATGACGAGATACATGGCTGCACCTTTTTCGAAATTGGACGGTTTCGATGCAAACTTTTTCGTATATTTTTTTACTCCTGGCATTGCTAATATAATATATTTTAAAGCGTTTAATTGGTTTTTGTAATCATAGATCGGATTATTATTATGCACGGACATTGCAGTGTTTAATATTTTAAAAGAACATAAACATATTGCGTGATAATAAATGTAGCTTAAAAAATAAATGCAAACCGGAGTTCGCATTTATATTGATGATAGAACTTATACTTCCTGGAGGTTTTATAAGGCAAAAGATTTTGAAGAGATTGATGCAGAAAAACAGGAGGAATTTAAGACGATTCATCCATTGGAACTAAAACTATTCACGAATGATCTATTTGTATTTGATAGTTCTACAAATAGAATAGTTTCTATAACGTCAAATATTCGATCGAAAACCACAATCCACTCTGGAGTTCTACAATTGGAGTCTGGAAAAACATACGGAAGAACCGCGAATAAGAAACGACTACTTTATAAATGCATTCCTGACGACATCCATCTTCCTGTGTTTTTGATTCCCTATGAAATTAAATTGGGTTTTAATAAAAACATTAAAAATAAATACGTGACATTTCATTTCGAATCATGGGACTTAAAGCATCCGCATGGAATTTTACGCGAAGTATTGGGCGATGTTGATAATTTGGAGGCATTTTATGAATACCAGCTTTATTGTAAAAGTCTGAATGCATCCATGAAAGATATGATAAGTAAGACAAATAGCGTTTTGAGTAAGCAATCACATCAAACGTATATCGATGAAATAAGAAAAAATACAAACTATAATATAGTCGATAGACTAACAGATAATGTTTTCACCATTGATCCTGTGGGTAGTGTAGATTTTGATGATGGATTTTCTATTAGTAAAATGGGTGACGGAAAGCGTAAAATGAGTATTTATATTGCAAATGTGTCGATTTGGTTGGATGCCCTTAGTCTATGGAAGTCTTTTTCGAAACGCGTTTCTACAATTTATTTGCCCGATCGTAAACGTCCGATGTTGCCTACGGTTTTATCAGACGCATTATGTAGTTTACAAGAGGGGCAACAGAGATTTGCGTTTGTAATGGATATCATTTATGAAAAAGACGGATGTGTTTCGATTAAACAAAACGGGGACCCGAATATAACTTTTTCGAATGCCGTGATAAAAGTAGTAAAAAATTATAGATATGAAGAATCCGATCTATATAATAATCCACATTTCAAAGAAATCATCGATTTAACACAACAGCTTGATGGGTCTATGAAGGATAGTCATAGTTTAGTTTCATTTTGGATGATTAAGATGAATTCGATTTGTGCAGAGATGTTTTACTTAAAGAAAAATGGTATTTTTAGATCTGTTGCATTTAATGAAAAGCCCATGGTCCAACCCACTGAATATTTGTCAGAAGAATGTCGGAGAGTTATAAGTCAATGGAATAATACAACTGGTCAGTATTTGTTTTTCAAAGAGGGTGTGAAAATCGATCACGATGTCATGAATTTGACGTCTTATATTCATATCACAAGTCCAATTCGTAGACTAGTGGATCTATTGAACCAATTCTTATTTTCAGAAACGTTTATGAATACGCGTTATTCGTTGGATGCTTGTGAATTTGCAAAGTCGTGGATTAACGATATGGATTATGTAAATACATCTATGCGATCTATAAGAAAAATACAATACAATTGTGACCTATTGCATAAGTGCTCCAAGAATCCAGAATTATTGTTAAAGTCGTATAAAGGAATTGTTTTTGATAAACTGGTAAAATCTGATAACTCCGTATCGTTTATGGTATATTTAGAAGAATGGAAATTGATATCTAGAATCAGATTGCCTACACAGACGAATGTGGACAATTTCAAAGAGGCTTATTTCAAACTCTTTTTTTTTGAAGATGAAGATAAGTCGAATAAAAAAATTCAACTTCAACTTGTTGAATAAAAATTGAAATTAAAATAAATCTTATTTATTTTAATTAATGAAAATGTGGTCTAAAGTTATAATTTGCTTTTGTTCAATCGCGTATGTGCGATGTTTTATTAAGAATTTTCCCATAAAAACAAAAACTAGACATTTGAACCACATGAAAACGCCATTAATAATTTATGATCCCGAATCAAATATGGTTATTTCTAATATTATCGAAAACCTCAATAATAAATCAAATAACAAAGGGAATGACACATCTGTTTTGATAAACACGAATCCTCATATTCCCATTTCGCCCAGTTTTCAAAATTTATGCAAAATGAATTTTGTATCCCTAGTATAGAAGTGTTAATGAACAAACTAATTTTAGTTATATTTATACCAATATTGCTCTTTTTAATATTATCTTCTTCGTGGTTACAAAAAATGAATGGAGTAGAAAATTTTGACTCGATTAGTGATTTCGAACAGACATATAGCAAAATGCCTAATGTTATATGGACGTTTTGGGACGGAGATCAGAATGAACTTGTGAAAAAATGCATAGGATCTTGGAAAAAATATAATCCGGAATATAAAGTTATTGTTTTGAATAAAAATAATTTGAAAGAGTATCTATCCGATGATATTGATTCCATACCACATACCGGTGATTTTATACAACGATATGCCGATTTTGTTCGTGTCAATGTTGTAAAAAAATATGGCGGGATATGGATGGACGCGTCCATCATATGTCAACAACCATTGATGTGGATCCATGATATTCAAAATAGCACTGGTGCAGAATACATATGCTATTATAGAGATGGATTTTCAAATGACGAGTTTAGAAAAAAAGCACCTATTACTGAAAATTGGTTTTTCGCCAGTGTGAAAGAATCCAAATACATAACAGACCTTTATAAAGAAATGCTGCGATTTTCATCTATTCCTAAAGTAGAAGATTATTTAGATAGACTTAAAGAAGAGGGTATTGATTTTCAAAATTTACCCCCTGAACGGTATGATTATTTAGTTATGTATTTAATTGGAAGTGTCGTTCTGCAACGCAGAGAATATAATATAAATTTAATAAAAGCCGACGACGGTCCTCTTAGACACTGGATAAAGCATGGATTCGACCAGAAAAAAGGAGCAGAAGAACTATTAAATAATAATCGAGATCATAGAAACGAAAATTTGATTAAAATAGTAGGCGTTGTGAGGAATGAATTGATAAATATGACCAACGATTTTTCTGTTTTATTTTGAACGTTCGCGTGATAAGTTTATTAGTAAGGGAGGGATTTAAAGGGAACCGTAGGTTCCCTTTAGAGGGCAAGGGGTAGGTCGAGGTCGAGGTGTAGTTGAGGTTGTAGGGAAGGAGGGGGTAGGTCGAAGAGGAAGAGAAGGTCACAATTTTTGGGAGGATTTTCCCATTCACGAAGGGCGACGAGAACAAGGGAGTTAGGAGAAAGAAGATTATTTTTTTTATTGCGTCCCCGGAATTTACCGCGAATATGGCAAAGGAGTTCAAGATTATTGTAAGTTTTAACTTGACACATCCCATTACCAAACATCTTGGAAACAGTAGCATAAACTTCGAACTCATTGGAAGGCTCGGGAACCTTAGCCGAAACCCCAGAATCAACCAACTTGCGAGCTTGCGACTTATGTCCACTTCCACCAGTAGTATTCTTAACCATTTTCTTTCGTTACTTATAATTTAACAAAAGAAAAATAGATGATACCAAAATCAATTTTCTGCGGGGGAACCCATGGTTCCCCCCGCACCCCCCTCCTTTTTCAAGAAACTAATATAAAGAACTGCAAGAAAAAGAGGCCGAAGCCAACTTTTTCGGGTTTTTATGAGTTTTATATTTTAAAGGAGGATAAAGGAGAAGGAGGGGGGTGCGGGGGGAACCTTGGTTCCCCTGCATTTACAGCTTTCTCACAAACTCATGCGTCTCGGGATCATACAGGTTACCCTCCTGATCAACCAAGAACGTCTCACCATCAATGACCGTCTCACGAGTCTGGATGACCTCATCGTCGTCATCATCCTCGGCCTCCAAAGCGGGAGTGGGCTCAACGACAGGAGCGGGAGCCTCCTTCTTGGCCTTGGCCTTTGGCTCCTTGGGTGCCTTTGGCTCCTTGGCCTTAGGCTCCTTCTTGGCCGGAGCAGGAGCCTCGATCGGTGCTGGGATAGGATCAGCCTGAGCAGCATTCACAAGGTTGGAGATCAGATCGACATTGGCATCGGACTCAACCGTGACACTCTTCTTGGCCTTAGACTTCTTCTCCTTTGGCTCCTCGGACTCGGACTCAGCCTTGGCCTCCTTCTTAGCACGAGGCTTCTTCTCCTTGGGGGCCTTGGGCTCAGCATCGGAGTCGGCCTTCTTGGCACGAGGCTTCCTGACCTTGGGCTCCTTGGGAGGCTTCTTCTTGTCGTTCACGAACTTCTTCATGGCCTTGCCCGAAGCGGACAGGTTCTCAAGGAAGTTCGAGTAGAACGCAGTCTGGTCCTCTACAGAGTCCATCAGCTTGATCTGGGCATAGGCCGAATCGAGCTGATCCTCGGACACGAGGCCAGCGGCAACGAGAGCGTTGACCATAGAGTAGCCGAACACGACAAACTTGGAATACTTGGCAGAAAGCGTGGGCTTTCGGGGCTTGACCTCCTTTTTCTCAGTCTCCTCTTGAGGCTTGGGAGTAGCGGGCTTAGGAGTAGACACCTTCTTAGGAGTGGCGACCTTCTTGGGGCTCTCAACCGCGGGAGCGGGAGCGGGAACATCGGCCTTCTTGACACGGACCTTCTTCTCCTTGGGAAGAACAACGTTAGATGACATTTTCGAAACCTTAGGGTTGGGAATTGGATAATTTGGATAAAATCCGAAAAAAGCCGATCAATTTTATTGCAGGGGAACCAAGGTTCCCCCTGCGACCCCCTCCTTTTTTACCTCCTTTTGTATGCGTTTTTGCGTACTTTTCC
>Ga0114980_10000131_pt1 | contig 48721 bp, 44 predicted proteins | sample S_140806_EF_Meta_FD_87018 | JGI IMG/M metagenome (GOLD analysis project Ga0114980, IMG submission 87018) | Freshwater microbial communities from Lake Simoncouche, Canada to study carbon cycling - S_140806_EF_MetaG | ecosystem: Environmental > Aquatic > Freshwater > Lake | place: Lake...
GACCCTCGACGAACTCCGCCACCAAGTCTGTGAAGCCAACCGTGCCCTGCCCGCCAGCGGCCTCGTGCGCCTCACCTGGGGCAATGTGAGCGGCATCGATCACGCCAGCGGCCTGTGGGCCATCAAGCCGAGTGGTGTGGACTACGACCAACTCACCCCGGCGGACGTCGTCGTGCTCGATCTCGAAGGGAAAGTCGTCGAAGGCAAGCTGCGGCCATCGAGCGATACCAAAACGCATCTGCACCTCTACCGCGAGTTTCCGAAGATCGGCGGCATCACTCACACGCACAGCCTGCATGCCACCATGTTTTGTCAGGCTGGCCGCGAGCTGCCCTGCTACGGCACCACGCATGCCGATCACTTCCACGGCACCGTGCCCCTCGTGCGGGCGCTCACGCCCGAGGAGGTGAATGCCGATTACGAGCACTTCACCGGCGTGGCCATCGTCGAGCGGTTGCGTGAGTTGAGCCTCGACCCGCTGGAGATGCCTGCCGTGCTCCAACTCCATCACGCGCCCTTCACCTTTGGCAAAAACGCCATGGATTCGCTGAACAACAGCATCGCCCTCGAAATGTGCGCCCAGATGGCCCTCGGCAGCTACTCGCTGAATCCCTCACTCGCCTCCATCCCTTCTCACATCCTCGAAAAGCACCACCTGCGAAAGCACGGCCCTGGGGCGTATTACGGGCAGAATTAGGCCATCATGCCTCCGCCTCGGAGAGGCGGTGTACTTCCTCCTGATGCTTGAAATACGCGGCCAGGATGTCGTCGAGCTGGGTGAGGCTGGCGACGTGGCTGAAGTGCTGGCGGAGCCATTTGCCGCCGGGGATGGACTTGGTGTAATTCATGAGGCGATTGCGCATGCTGCGGATCATCTCGAATTCGCGGCCTCGGCCATCGTGGGCGATGGCTTGTTGGCAGTGGCGGCGCATGAAGTTGAAGCGGTCTTCAATGCTAGCGAGAGGGGCGTGCTGGCCGGTGGCGAGGAAGTGTTTGGCTTCACCAAAGACCCACGGGTTTGTCATGGCGGCGCGGCCGATCATGATGCCGCGGACGTTGGTTTGCGAGCGGCGGAGTTGGACATCGTGGCCAGTGTGGATGTCGCCATTGCCGATGACGGGGATTTTCACCGCATCGGCTACTTGGGCGATGACTTCCCAATCGGCGACGCCGGTGTAGCCTTGCGCCCGAGTGCGGCCATGCACGGCGATGGCTTGGATGCCGCTGTCCTCCAAAAGGCGGGCGACTTCGACGGCGTTGATCGTTTGAGCGTCCCAGCCGATGCGCATCTTGGCGGTGACGGGGATGGGCACGGCTTTGACGACTTCGGCGGCCACGCTTTGAAGCAGCGGGCAGTCTTTGAGCAGGGAGGAACCGCCGTTTTTGGAGACAACCTTGTTCACCGGGCAGCCGAAATTGATGTCGATGAAGTCCGGCTGCTTCCAGTCGATGATTTTTCGTGCAGCCTCGCCCATGCGCACGCCATCGGCTCCGAAGAGCTGCACGCCGAGCGTGCGCTGGCTGTCGTCGAATTCGGTGTAGTGCCGGGTGCGGTCGTCACGCTGGAGAATGCCCTCGGCGCTGACGAACTCGGTCACCATGACATCGGCACCGAGTTCTTTGCACATGCCGCGAAAGGTCACGTCCGTCACACCCGCCATCGGGGCGAGGTAGAGGGGAAAACGGTCAGTGGCGAGCCAGGGGAGCATGTCGCTGGCTGATAAAATGGCGAACGACGAATGTCGAATGCCGATTGGCTCAGTTCGCGGTGAGGCGGATGTTGCGGAACCAGGTCTCGTCGCCGTGCTCGGTGAGCATGATTTTGCCCAGGCCGGGGGCAAATCCTTCCTTGTTCTTGAATTTGCTCTTCGCGATCATCTCCTTCCACTCGGCCGTGGTGGTATCCGCTTCGCTGGCGAGGGCGCCGTTGAGCCAATGCTGGATTTTGCCGTCCTGGACGATGATTTTGCTGCTGTTCCACTCGCCAGCGGGCTTCACGAGCTTGCCTGGGATCGGCTCCTTGATGTCGTAAATGGAGGCGGTGGTGTGGCTGCCACCTTTGAGGCCGTCGGGATGGCCGCTGTCGTCGATCATTTGGTATTCGATGCCGAGCCATTCTTTACCGCCGACCTTGGTGACCCAGTATTTGATGCCGTTGTTACCCTTTGGATTGAGTTTCCAGTCCCATTCGAGGACGAAATTCTTGTATTTGTTTTTGGAGATCAAATTGCCGCCGCCCTTGCCGGCGAGGTGGATGACGCTTTCTCCCTCGGCCTGCCAGCCACCGGTGGGGGCTTCGCCACTTAGATTGGTGAAATCAGCGAGCGTGAGCTGCACGGGGTCAGCGGCGAGCGAGCAGGAAACGAGGGCGAGGAGGGCGAAAAGCGGGCGCATGGTGGGTGTAGGCGGCATGAAACGCGTGGCGGGCCGCTCTGCCATCATCTTTTTCTTGGAAGCTCAAATCACCTTCGGCTCGCGCATGCGGCCTAAGAGCACCTCACGGGTCAGCAGGCCGAAATTTGGCTCGCGGCGCTTCAAATCATCGCGGGTGCCAATTTCCCATTCGAGGCGGAGGTATTCGGCGATCACGTTGGCGAGGCTGAGGTGGAAAAAATTCCCCACGGCGGCCCAGACGATGGCGAGATGGCCTTCGGCGCTGCCAGCGGCGATGTGATCGCGGAAGTGGCCGAGCACGCCCTGATAGCGGGCTTTGTGGGTGGATTTGAGCAGGATGCTCCCAGCATCCCGGCTGCGCTTGTTTTCAGCGCTGCTGAGCTTCGTGCTCAGTTCAGCATCGGCCGCGAGGAGGGCGGCGAGATCACCCGCATGAGCGGCGGTCCAAGCGGCTTCGAGGGCGGGGGCTATTTTTTCAGGAAACAGGCCTTCGCTGAAGCTCTGCCAGCCGCCACCATTCATGGAGAGATGCTCGGTGCGTGCTCGCACGCTGCCGAGCAGCCAGCGCACCCAATCGAGACCGCGTGCCCATTCCTCCACGATCTCCACCTCGCCCCGGTGGTCCTCCGGTGGCGGTAAAAGAGTGAGGGTGATGGGGATTTGCGGCTTCAATTTCTCCGCTCATAGGACAAACTATCGCCATGAGCAAAGAAACATCCACGCCACACTATCTGTGCCAGCGCTGCGGCAACTGCTGCCGCTGGCCGGGCGATGTGCGCATCACCGATGAAGAGGTGGCGGGCATTGCCGCCTTTCTGGGGCTGAGTGAGGCGGAGTTCACGGCGCAATACACTCGCCTCAACGCCAATCGCACGGGCCTGAGCATCATCGACCGCCCCGGCGGGGCGGGGGAGTGTGTCTTCCTCGAAGGCCTCAATGTGTGCCGCATCCAGCCGGTGAAGCCCATCCAGTGCGGCGGCTTTCCAAATGAATGGCGCTTTCCAGGTTGGAGAGATGTTTGCGAAGCCATCGAGGCGAGCTAAGAGAACATTGAACATTGAACTTTGAATTTTGAATTTTGAATTTTGAACCTGAAACTTTGAACTGCGAATGAAGCCCCAAACCATTGTCACCCTCGATCTCGAAGGCGTTCTCGTGCCGGAAATCTGGATCGCTTTTGCTGAAAAGACTGGCATCGCCGAGCTGCGCCGCACCACGCGGGACGAGCCAGATTACGACAAACTGATGGCGGGCAGGCTCCAAATCCTTGATCAGCATGGCCTGAAGCTGCCGGACATCCAGCAGGTGATCGGCACGCTCTCGCCGATGGAGGGGGCCAAGGCATTCCTCGATGAGCTGCGTGCCATGACGCAGGTCATTATCCTGAGTGATACTTTCGCGGAGTTTGCGCAGCCGCTGATGAGCCAGCTCGGCTGGCCGACGATCTTTTGCCACCAACTCGAAGTGGCCGCCGATGGCCGCATGGTGAATTACAAGCTGCGGCAGCCGAACCAAAAGCAGAAGGCGGTGGCCGCCTTCAAATCGCTCAACTACCGCGTGCTGGCTGCGGGCGACTCCTTCAATGACACGACGATGCTCGGCGAGGCCGATGCAGGCTTCTTCTTCCACGCCCCGGCCTCCATTCAGGCGCAATTTCCCCAGTTTCAGGCCTTTGATGACTACTCAGAACTGCTCGCGGCGATGAAAGCGGTGATGTGACGGGATAAACGTGTTTTCGTTGTTGCCCAAATCGTGTGGACCAGCTCAGAATGGCCGTCGCATGATGAATTTTACCTTGTTGATGAAGATGGGCCGAGTGGCAGCCGCTGCCGTCGCCGTGATGAGTCTGGGTGCCTGCTCCACACCGGAGGAGACGGAGGCAGCTCAAGGCTGGTGGATCGGTGATCGTGTGGCGGGTTCACCGCGCATCACGATCGATCTCAGCCGCCAGGTGGTGCGGTTTTACAAAGGTGGTAAGCTCGTGGGGGCCGCGCCGATTTCATCCGGACGTGAAGGGAATGGCACCGTGCGCGGGAACTACCGCATCATCGAAAAGGACGCGGATCATCGCTCCTCGATCTACGGGTCGTTTGTCGATGGTCACGGGCGGATCGTGGAAGGGGATGTGGATGTGCGGCGGGATTCGCCGCCTCCGGGCACGCATTACCTGGGAGCCAGCATGCGGAGCTTCATGCGCATCACGGGCGGGATTGGCATGCATGAGGGCTATCTGCCGGGCTTTGCGGCCTCGCATGGCTGCATCCGACTGCCATCGAAAATGGCGGCGATTTTTTATCGAGCCACACCGCTGGGCACGCCCGTGGAAATCGTGGGCGACGCACCGGATGGGCATCTCACCACTTGGCTGCCCGTGCCGCATAAGCTGAGCCGCGAGGACATCGTCATCGCTCCAAAGCAGGAGGAGGATACGCGTCCCAAGGTGCAGGTAGCCATCGCCGAGCCACCGCCGCCACCGGCACCCGTGAAGCCCAAACCGGTGGAGCAGCCGAAGATGGTCGAAGTAGCCGTGACAGCGCCTGGGCCCATCCGTGGCGAGACGCAGATCCTTGGCACAAAGCCTGCGCCGCAGCCGAAGAAGGTCGAAGTGGCCTCCGCCGAGCCGAAGAAGGGGTCGTTTTGGGGCGGTATGTTTGGTGGCGGTGCTGACGAGCCAAAGCCAGCCAAGCCCGTGAAGGCCGAAAAGCCTGTGGCAAAGCCCGCGCCTGTCATGGCAGCGACTCCAGCGCCGGTGAAGCCCGTGGCGGTCGTTGCAAAGCCTGTGGTGGTCGAAGAGCCGCAGCAGATCAGCTTTCAGCCGCTCGCCAGCCTCGATCAAAAGGCGAAAGGTTCCGGCTGGGGATTCTCGAAGAAGTCAGCAACTCCGAAACCGCCGAAAGCCTCCAAGAAGAAGCTGCCTGTGGTTCGCGGGCAGACGTATTTCCTGCCGGGTGTGAATTGAGTTCGCTGGCTATCCCAGCAGCCTTTCGCCATACCAAAGCATGCGCGGCAGGTGGAAGGGCCCCTTCCACATGTTGCCTTTCAGCGTCACGGAAGGATTGCCATCACGGTGGAGGTAGCCAAACCATTCGCCGTGCTGTGGATCGGGGAAGTGCTGGAAGCTCCAGTCATGCACCATTTGATGCCAGCGGGCGTATTTGGCATCCGCGGTGAGGTGCCAGGCGAGCAGCGTGGCGATCACCGCCTCGTTGTGCGGCCACCAGAATTTCATGTCGTGCCAGTATTCCTGCACTGGCTTGTGGAAGACATCGCGGAAGTAGAAGAGGCCGCCGTGCTCCTTGTCCCAGCCGCGTTCCCACATGGCATCGAGGATCTGAAGGCCGAGGCGGATGTAGCTTTTCTCCGAACGCCAGCGCCCTTCATGCAGGATGAACCACGCACACTCCAGCGCATGGCCGGGATTCAGCGTGCGACCCTCGAAGTGATCGAGAATGGAGCCATCCGGGGCCACGATCTCCATCAGGGCACCGAGGTCCGGTTTGAAAAAGAAGCGCTCGATCTCCAGGATGAAGCGGTCCGCCCATTCGGAGCAGGTGTGACCGCTGATTTTGAGGTCGCCGAGGTTCACGCGGAGTTCCTGCGCCGTGGCGATGCCGATCATGAGGGCTCCGATGCCCATCATCGGCCGCGTTTCGGAGTCGATCTTCGGCTGCATGAGCCCCGGCTCGAAGCTGTGCTTTAGGTAGGTGGCAAAATCACGCTTCGCCATGTCCGCGTAGCGTTCATCGCCGGTGGCCTTGGCATAGGCGGCATGCGCGATGGAGGCAAAAGCCTCGCTGAAGACGTAGCGCCGCATGCGCAGCGGCTTTCCCTCGCGGGTGACGGTGAAGAAGAGCTTGCCGTTTGTGGCGTAGCCATGCGTTTCGAGGAAGGAGAGGCATGAACCGGCCGCGGCGAGCCATTCGCGCTTCTTTTCGACGGTGTTGTAAAGCGTGGCAAAGGTCCACGCCGCTCGCCCTTGGAACCAGATGCTCTTGTCTGTGTCGAGGATCGAGCCGTCGCGGTCCAGCGAGGTGATGATGCCGTCGTGCTCCTCATCCATGCCATGCCGCAGCCAGAACGGCATCACATCATCGAGCAGCGTGGAGCGGTAGAGCTGCTTCAAATGCTCACGGTGAGCCGGGGAAGAAAGAGAGCGTTCAGCATCGAACATGGGTCATTGAACGCCGAAGGGCAGGGAAGGCACAAGCGGGAACTTGGCGTCACGCTGTCCTGTGCCTCGCTTGGTCTTCCATGAGCGGGATTTGCGAAGGGCTATGATGATGGGCGGCTGGGGCGTTCAGAGGGGTGACGCGCAATTCAACCACCACCACCTACCAATCTTATGAAATCGTTGTTTGCTCCTCTGATCGCCAGCTTGGCGATGGCCACCACGGTGCTCGCTGCCTGGCCGATCAATGATATCTGCCCTGTCGATGCCAAGGCAGCCCGTCCTATTTACCGCATGAAGACCGCCGATGGCCCGGTGGCTTTTTGCTGTATGGACTGCCTCACCGCCTTCGAGAAATCTCCCGGCAAGTATCCGGTGAAGAAAAAGGACGCCGCGAAATAAGGCGTGGTCGGGGCCGTTTGCGTTTCGCATGCGCACGCTGGCCTCTCTCCTCGTTCTGACCTTTGCCACACTCGCCCCCGCTGCGGATGAAATCCTCGGCCAGGGCGAGTTTCGTTATCAAGTGGTGCCAGAATGGGGGCGCGAGGCTTTGGCGAAGGTGAATGTGAAAAACGGCCATGCGGTGGTGATCGACTCGAAGGGGCGGTTGCTGTTTTTGACCGATGACGCCCGCAACAATGTGGTCATCCTCAATGCGGAAAGCGGTGCTCTCATCACCCACTGGACCGCTCGGATGCCCGGTGCGCATGGCCTGAGTCTCGTGCGGGAGGCGGATGGCTCCGAGGTGCTCTTCATCACCGACACGCAACTCCATCAGGTCCGCAAACTGACGCTCGATGGCCAGGAACTGGCCGTTTATCCCTGGCCCGCCGAGGCGAAGCTGCATGCGACGGAGGCTGAGTATCGCCCCTCAAAGACGATTCACTTCAGAGACGGCTCGTTTGCGGTGTTTGATGGTTACGGGAAGGATTACATCTTCCAATACAAGCCGGATGGCAGCCTGCTCCGCACCTGGGGCGGGGATCTTGGCGACGAAAAAGACCGCCTTAAACACTGGGGGCCGCACGGCGGGGCTTTCGATGATCGCGATGGCACGCCGCGAGTGGTCATTGCGATGAGCGATCAGCAGGAAATCCGGCGCTTCAGCCTCGACGGGCAATTCATCGACCAGATGCCTTTCCCCGGCGGCAATCCGCGTGACATCATCCCTTTCGGCCCTTTCACGATCATCCCGCATCTCGGCGATCAATGGCCAAAGGTGAAGGAATCCCCCGGTTTCATCTCCATCGTGGATGCGCAGTGGAAGATCGTCTCGAATATCGGCGCTCCGGCGGCCGAGTATCAAAACGGCGTGCTTCAGCCCATGCAGAGTGACCGGCGGACGTTCATCCATCCGCACGGCGTTTGTGCCGACGCGGCGGGAAACCTGTTTGTGGCGCAGTTTGCCTCGCCAGCGGCTCCGCTGCTCAAGTTGAAGCGGGTGAAATAATGGGGGCGAGGCTCTCCGAACCCCTGGGCGGCGTGGCAATCTAGGTTTGACTCATTGCCGGGCCTCGCTTGAGATTGGCGGCCTTTCGCATGGAACTGAACTCGATCGTTGAAGCCCTCCTTTTTGCCTCCCAGGAACCCCTGGGCGTGCCGCAAATGTGCACGGCGGTGAAGGAGACGGCCAAGGACATCCTCGGGGCAGCGACGGAAAGCGGCGAGGCTGGTGAAGGTGCGCCCGTCCCGGAATGGGTGGCTCCGTTGGCCGAGGTGACGGAGGAGACCATCCGCGCTTCGCTTGATGCCCTCATCGCCCGCTACGAGCAGGAGAAGCATTCCTTTACCATCGTGGAGAGGGTGAATGGCTGGCGTATCTGCGCCCGTGGTGAGTATGCCGAATGGTGCCGTGCCCTTTATCCGGGGAAAAAGGTGCAGCGTCTCAGCCAGCCTGCTTTGGAGACTTTGGCGATCATCGCCTACCGCCAGCCGATCACGCGGGCGGGCATCGAGGCGGTCCGCGGCGTGTCCGTGGACACGATGGTGCAGCAACTGGTCGATCGTGGTCTGGTGAAGATCGAAGGCCGGGCGGATCTGCCGGGCCGTCCGCTGCTTTATGGCACGACGGAGGCTTTCCTGGACCATTTTGGCGTCAAATCCCTCGATGAGATGCCCAACGCTCAAGAACTGCGCCGCGTGAAACTGCCCACCGCTGAGGAAGGGCAGGCGCAGCAGAATGCCGAATCGCCTGCGGAACAGCTCGCTCTGGCCCCGGTGGCCTCTCAAGAAGCCCCCGCCGCAGCGGAAGAAACCCCCGATGGCGAATAACCCAACCGGAGACTCTGCGGAAGCCATGTCACTTGATGAAGTCCGCTCGAAGATTGATCGCATCGACCGCGAGTTGCTGCGGTTGCTGAACGAACGTGCTGAGCTGGTCCACGAGGTGGGCGAGATCAAACGGAAGGACGACCTCGATATCTATGTGCCCGGCCGCGAGGATCAGCTCCTGCGCAAGCTGGCCGCTTTAAATGCAGAGCAGAAGGGTCGCCTCACCGAGCGGGCCATTCGTGCGATCTTCCGTGAGATCATGAGCGCGGCGCTAGCCCTTGAGGACAGCCTGAAAATCGCCTTTCTCGGCCCGGCTGGCTCGTGGACGCATCAGGTGGCGGTGAACAAATTCGGCCACTGCGTGGAGTATGTGGCGGAGGCGAGCACGGAGGCTGTTTTCAACCGTGTGGCGGCGCATGAGGTCGATTACGGCGTGCTGCCCATCGAGCATTCCAGCGAGGGCGCGGTGCATCACACGCTCGACCATTTAGCTGGCAGCGAGCTACGCATTTACGCGGAGATTTTGTGGAAGGCGGATGCCGCCGTGATGCTGCGCGATGCCTCGAAGCCAGTCACGGCCATTCACGGTCATCCGCAGATGATCGCTCATTGCCGTCCATGGCTCGTGGAGCAGTTTCCCGGTGCCCGTTTGATCGAGTGCTCCAGTTCCAGCCTCGCCGCAGAAGAAGCCGCCCGCGAGGATGGCATCGCCGCGCTGGGCACGCCGCTGGGAGCGGAACTGCATGGCCTGCGGGTGCTGGCCTCCTCACCGAAGGCCTACGCCACGCAGACACGCTTCATCATCCTCGGCCGCCGCAGCGGTCCGCCCTCCGGCAATGACAACACGATGCTCATGGTCGATGCGAGCGACCGCGTGGGCTCGCTGATGGAGATTTTGCAGGCCTTTGCCTCGCGAAACGTCAACGTCCGCCAGATCGAAAATCGCCCGATGCCCGGCGATGGCCGCCAAGCCCGCTTCTTCCTCGAAGTAAGCGGTCATTTCGAAGATAGCGGCATTCAAGATGCCATCAGCGGCCTCGGCAGCGCCTCCGCGAGTGCCAAGATCCTTGGCAGCTACCCGGCTCCGAGCTGGGTGGAGGAGCGCTGATCCGAGTCGATCACGCCTTCTCCTCCGCCCGATAAGCCTGCGCCAGTAGCGTGACCGGCTGCGTGACAGTCTGACCAGAAGCACGGAGGCCGTTGGCGAGCTGGAGATGGCAGCCGGGATTGCTGGTGGCGACGACGCTGACGCAGGTGGACTTCACGCAGGCCACTTTGCGGTCGAGGAGCTTCCGGCTCTGCTCGGGCTGGGTGATGTTGTAGATGCCGGCGCTGCCGCAGCACCAGTTGGACTCTGGGAGTTCCTTCAAAACGAGGCCGGGAATGCTTTGCAGGACCTGGCGAGGTTGGGCGACGACCTTCTGACCATGGCAGAGATGGCAGCTCTCGTGGTAGGTGACCTCGCTGATGCCTGCGCCAGCCTGCGGCTTGCGAAGGCCAACCTGCACGAGCCATTCGTGGATGTCCTTCACCTTTTTGTCCCACTGGGCCGCTTTGGCCGCGTAGAGCGGATCACCATGCAAAAGATGGCCGTAAGTCTTCAAATGCGAACCGCAGCCTCCGGCATTGGTGATGATGGCATCGAGTGAATCGAGATCGAAAGCGTCGATCTGGCGGCGGGCTAGTTCGCGGGCCAGTTCCAACTCGCCATTGTGGGCGTGCAGGGAGCCGCAGCAGCTCTGCGAGCGAGGCGTCACGACCTCGCAATCGTTCGCGAGCAGCACATCGACGGTGTCGCGGTTGATGTCGGAGAAGGCGAGATCCTGCACGCAGCCAGTGAGCATGCCGACGCGATGCTTTTTCCCGCCCTCAGGCGTCTCGACGGGCTCAATCAACTCATCGGAGAAACTCGTGGCGATTTTCGGCGTCTGAGGCTCCAAAGCCACCAATGAGGCCGGCATGAGGCCGAAGAACTTCACGCGGCGCATGAAGCGGTCGAGGCCGGTGGCTTGATAAAACCTCAACATGCGTCCCACGAGTCGCAGCAGCCACGGGCGCATGAAAAGCGTGTTGAGCGTGAGCCAGCGCCAAAAATCACGCTGGGTGGATTGGGCGACTCCGGCCTGCTCCACCTCGGCGCGGGCGGTTTCGAAGAGTTCGGCATAATTGACGCCCGCCGGACAAGCCGTCTGGCAGGCTAGGCAGCCGAGGCAGTAGTACATCTCATCCGAAAGCGCTTTCGTGACTTCCAGCTCTCCATCTGCCACCGCCCGAAGCAGGGAAATACGGCCGCGAGGGCTGTTTCGCTCCATCTTCGTCTCGACGTAGGTGGGGCATGTGGGCAGGCACATGCCGCAATGCATGCATTGCTGCAGGACGGAGTAATCGAGGTCTTTGAGAAGAGAAACGGCGCTCACGAGGATGTGGAGAGTCCCATACCCCGCGAGGAGGCCGTTTTATCATTCGATTAATGCTGCGAGCAGAACTCCTCGAAGCGGTCCATGCCCGAGTTGATGATCTCAAGGCTGGTGGCGTAGCTGAAGCGGATGGTGTGCTCGGAGCCGAAGGCGACGCCGGGAACGGCGGCCACGCGCTGCTTGCTGAGGAGCTTCTCGCAGAAATTCACGCTCTTGATGCCGGTCTGCTCAATGTCCACGAGGAAGTAGAAGGCACCCTTTGGCTCGACGACACGGACGTTTTTGAAGCCGGTGAGGCGGCTCATCATGTATTGGCGGCGGACGTCGAACTCGTCACGCATGTCGGCCACGATCTGCTGATCGCCCTGGAGGGCGGCGAGGGCACCGTATTGCGCGAAGGTGGTCGGATTGCTGGTGGTGTGGCTCTGAATGGTGTCGATGGCATCGGCGATCTTCTTCGGAGCGGCGGTGTAGCCGAGGCGCCAGCCGGTCATCGCGTAGGCTTTGGAGAAGCCGTTGATGGTGATGGTGTGGTCGAAGATTTCCTTGCTGATGCTGGCGATGGAGACGTGCTTTTCACCGGCATAGACGAGCTTTTCGTAGATTTCATCGCTGAGGATGATGATGTCTTCGCCCGCAGCGATTTCGCCGATCTTGGCAAGTTCTTCCTTGGAATAGACGCTGCCGGTGGGGTTGCCGGGGCTGTTGATGATGATCATCTTGGTCATCGGGGACATGGCGTCCTCGAATTCTTCTGGCGTGATCTTCCAATCGTTTTCGCGCTTCGTTTCGACGATCACAGGGATGCCGCCGACAAGGCGCACCATCTCGGGATAGCTGGTCCAGTAAGGGGCGGGGATGATGACTTCGTCACCGGGATTCACGACGGCGAGGATGGCGTTGTAGCAGGAATGCTTGGCGCCGCAGTTCACGCTGATCTGGGATGGCTCATATTGGAGCTGATTGTCCGCGAGGAACTTGGCGGCGATGGCCTCGCGAAGTTCGAGGATGCCGGCGCTCTCGGTATAGCGAGTTTTGCCGCCCTGGAGGGCTTCGATGGCCGCAGCGGTAATGTGGGCGGGGGTGTCAAAGTCAGGCTCACCGGCCCCGAAGTTCAGCACATCGACCCCCTGCTTCTTGAGCGCCTTCGCCTGGGCGGTGATGGAAAGGGTCATGGAGGGGGCGACTTCGGCGATGTTTTTGGCGATGAAATCCGACATAGGTGCAGGGTGGTGTGGCTGGTAAAACGAGGGCTACTACAAAGGCGGGGAAGCGTGAATGGTCAAGGCTCGCTTCGTTTCTCTTCAAGCGGCGGAGAACTTTGCCAATGGATGGAGGCCTAGTCTTGGCGGCGAACGTGAAGAAAGAGGTTCACACCAGACGGCTCGCATTGCACGGAGATGGCTCCGGGAGCCGCACGGGCCTCGCGGGCCAGTTCGACAAGCTGCTTTTCCGCGCGAAGCGTGAGTACCCATTCTCCGAGCAGTTCCAGGTCATCGCGGCTGGATCTGAAGGGGGGATTTCCTACCACCACCGCACCACCAGGCCGGGTGAGGGCGAGGAGGGATTTCAGCAAGAAGACCTCGGTCAATCCGTTTTCGGTGTGGGTTGCAGGGTCGAAAATCTCGTTCAGTATCACATGACTGGCTCTGAAGGCTCCTGGATCAGCTCAGCCAGCCAAGTGGGCACGCAGGGCTGGTCGGAAATGTCTGTGGTGCTCGACACACAATCCGACACGGTCAATGTGGGTGTGCGTGCCTATGACGACCTCACAGCTACCCTCGGTTCATCCGTTTCCATCCTCACGGGACAAAGCCTGGGCGTGAACGCCGATGCCGTCACCGAACTCCGCTGGGATTTCCGCAGCGGCACGCTGGATAACGGCGCTGAGCTATAAAAACTACTTCGACGATTTCAGCTTCAACGTGGCCCCCGTGCCGGAGCCCGGCAGCGTCCTTGTGGTAGTGCTCGGTAGCTTGATGCCAATCCGGCGGCGGAAGTCGGCCGTGAAGTGATTCAGGCGTCACCCATTACATGCTTTAGGCCGCTAGGGGTGGATCAAACTCAATCCTACTTTTTGAAGAGCACCAGCTCGTGAAATCCCCAGCTGTTCCCGGAGATGCCCGTTTGGGTAATTCGGATGAATTTGGCTCGATGGGGAGAAGGAAATACCACTTCAATGACAGGTGATTTTCCATCTTGAGTGACCACAGGCGGCTCCCATGAGTTACCGTCCTTGGAGAGTTCCACTTTGAATTGGCGTGGGTAGTCCTGCGAGTTGGCCTGGCTGTCCATCGCGAGACCCGTGATATCGATTTCAGATGGCAGTTCGACTTGGAACCATTCCCCACCCTTCATCGGCTCCCCAGTGGCCCAACGGGTACCTTGATTGCTGTCCACGGCTCTGGCCGCATCTCCTTCTTTGTGGCTGGCGGTGAGCTTCCAGGCATTGCGCGGCTCCACCCACGGCAGCTTGGTCTTCAATCGGTCCTTCACCGGCGAGGCTCCACCCTGAATATAATGGTCACGCAGGCGGCTTTCCGCGAGCTGCACCTGATCGAGCTTCAAAGCACTCGCATAGACGAGCAGCTCCGCCAGGTAGCCATTAAACTGCTCGGGCCCCGCTGCGGCTGCCTTGCCATCCTCCGTCGTTACCCGGCTTACCGAGCAGCGGAAAAGCGGTCCTTGGGGGGCATCCACTTTGGCTGTGCCGGAGAATGCCCGCCCATCCGCGTCCTTGGCACGAAACTCGACCGAACCACTCACATTCCAAACCAGCGCCCACACGCAGGCTGCGGTGGCATTCACATCTCGTGAAACGATCTTGGCACTGGACGCCCCCTGCTTGATCTCGGCCACGAGGTTCTTTTTGTCATCCACCCTCACCACGGCCCCTGCACCTTGGTCATTACCGACTTCTAAAATGCGCATCGGCAGCTTGCTCCCATCCGCCTGAGTGACGGCCAAAATACTCAGGCCGGCCTCACCGAGCACGGAGTCCTTCCCGAACGGGAAAGCCGTCTCATGTTCTTTCGGGTTCACCAGTTCGAGCCCAGATGGCTTTCCATCACGAACGCGAAAATCGAGCACCCTGCGCCCCCCCTTGGGGCCGGAGCCACTTTTGGCCACCGGCCAGTCCACCAGCTTGGGTGCGTAGCTGGTGTCGTTTTTCGCCGCACGCAGGATGTTGTCATTGCCGCGTTCCGAAATGTCCCGCCATTCGAGGATGGCCTCGTTGGTGTTTGCCTTGGCTAGATTGCCGTCGCCACCTTTGCGGGAGCTCAGCGTGCCGGTATTGCCCACATAGAAAAGCGTGATGTTGCGGTCCGAAGGCGGATAAATGCGGTCCTGGGGTAATTGGAAGCTCACTTTAGGCGGCTTGGAGTCCACGATGGCCGAGATGATTCGCCCACCAGAGCCGCCTGAAGAGCTGTCGCTCAGCCAAAAGTAACCCACGAGAATCAGGGCCAGTACGCCGCCCCCGATCATGACCAGTTTGGTTTTGGCTAGGCTGGTTCTCGTTTTGGCTGGAGGTGCCGTTTTGCGGGTGGGCGTCACTCGCTGGGAATGCGCCAGCGGAGCCGCTGCGGTGCGCGGCGATGGCCGTGAAAGCGCGGCAGACAGCGGGGTGGTGATCGCCGCCATTTCCTGCACGGGCTGCGCTTCCAGAACCGGCTCCGCGTAGGTCATGGACTGGGGGTCCATCACCGGAAAGTATCCCGTGCCCACGGGCACCGCGCCGGTGCCAGGATACATGATGGGCTGTTGCATCGGCTGCGCGTAGCCCGGGTACATGCCCATGTAGGGCATGTAAGGCACCATCTGGGGCATTTTTTCCCAGGCACGAAACTCCTCGATGGCCTGCTGCGCACTCGCGGGCCTGTCCTCCGGTTTTTGTGCCATCAGGCGCATGCACCAGGCTCCCAACCATTGTGGTACATGCGGGGCGATGATGTGCAGCGGAATGAGATCGTGGTTGATATGCTTGTCGATGACTTGCGCCATCGTCTCGCCATCGAAGGCTTTTTTACCGCTCAGCGCTTCGTAGCAGACGCAACCGAGAGAGTACAAATCCGTGCGTTCGTCCACCGGCTGCCGGGTGAGCTGCTCCGGGGCCATGTAAAAAATGGAACCCATGACAGAACCCTCCTGATCCTCCGTCTGCTTGCGGGCGCGGAGTCCCGCACGGGCCAGACCGAAGTCGATGATCTTTGCCTGCATCCGGCCGCCTGGCAGGCGCTCCACCTTGATATTCTCCGGCTTGATGTCGCGGTGCAGAATGTGATGCTGGTGGGCCGAGAGCAGGCCTTCGAGTGTCTGAGAGGCCAGTTCCTTGAAGTCATCATAAGGAAGCGGACCACGGGCCACCACATGGGCCAAGTCTTCCCCCTGCAACAGCTCCATCACCATGAAGAGACCCTCGGCGTCGCTCGCCACGTCAAAGATTGTCACCACATTCGGATTCCGCAGCGAGGCCAGTGTGTCGGCCTCCCGGCGCAGTTCTGCCGCGATGGTTTTGTCTTCCGCCGCCTCATTCGCAGTGAGCAGTCTTTTCACCGCCACCCATCTCTTCAACTGGCTGTCATAGGCACGAAAGACCGCTCCAACGCCGCCAGCGCCGAGTTTCTCATATATTTTGTAGCGATCCGCCATCCGTCCTCGGAGTGTGAAAAAAGTGTGTTAAAAACCAGCAAAGCCCATCCGCCGCCCCTTTGGCAAGCAGGATGTTCCTCGCTGCGCGAATTTCCCTCCCGCTGGCCGCTCTGCCTGCAATGGTATTTTTTGGTTGTCGGGTTCACATCATGTGTGGTTTAGTTCAAATCCTCATGAAACGCATCTTCACCACCCTCCTCACGGCGGCCCTCTTTGCAGGCTCCGCCAATGCTGGCACTCCACCTCCTACACTGGCCGCAGCTGCTGACCAGCCTGCTGTTGACGGCGTCAATGGCAAGCTCGACGCTTTCTACGGTGCCGTGAACAACAGCTACATCCGTGGCACCAGTGCCGCCATCTCCCTCCCCGTCGGTCAGCACTACGGTCTTCAGCTTGATGGACTTTATGCCCGCGGCTTTGAGACGGACATCCTCGGCTACGGTGCCCACTTCTTCCGTCGTGATCCCTCGAAGTATCTCCTCGGCCTCGCCGCTGGTGCGCTTCACAGCACGGATTTCAACGACATCCTCGCCGGGGTCGAAGGTGAACTCTACTTCGACAAATTCACCATCGGTGGCTTCGTCGGTTACAACAACTTCGACACCCGCGTCCAGTCCACCTTCGCCACTCGTGTGAATACCGAGCGTGATTTCATCGCCGCCCGTATTTTCGCCGCTGTTTACCCGATCGATAACCTCATGATTTCCGCTGAATGGCAGAACCGCTTTGGCAAAAACTTCGCGGTCGTGGGGCTTGAGTATCAGACACCCGTTCGCGGCCTCGCTCTCTTCGTTGACGGTGGCCTGGGTGACAGTGACTTCCGCCAGCTTACTGGTGGCGTCCGCTACTACTTCGGTGGCGCTAAGACCCTCAAAGCCCGCCATCGTCAGGATGACCCCGAAAACATCACCACCGTGTTCGGAGGCACGAGTGGTGCCGGTGTCTCTAGCCCAGGTTCTTCCGCCCCCTCGGCCCCTAAGCCCCTGCCGCCAACTTAGTTTTAGCTGATTTTTCAATCTTTCCGAAAGGCCCCATGCACTGCATGGGGCCTTTTTTCTTTTAAAGGCTCTCCTTCTTGCCTTTACCCTTCTTCTTTTTGTTGGGGGGCGCGGGGAATGAAGGTGTGTTTTTCGTGGGCATGGGGGCATGAATGGCTTCGCGCCAGGCTTGGAGATTGCTGTGGAGTTCCTTGGCTTTAGCCGGATTTTCGGTGGCGAGGTTCTTGGACTCTCCAATGTCGTTGTGGAGGTTGTAGAGTTCCAAGCGACCGTCTTCGAGGTATTCCATGAGCTTCCAATCGCCTACCTCGACGAGGCTGACGGGCGTGGTGCGCCAAGTGTTTTCGCCAGCGCCGAGGTAACCGGGGAAGTGCTGGTAAATGGCTTCGCGTTTCAAAGACGCGCCTGCATCGCGGAACAGGGGTGCGAGGCTTTCGCCATCGAGCGGCTGCCCTTCCGGCGGGGCGGCATGGGCGATCTCGGCGAGGGTAGGCAGCACATCGACATGGATGGTGGCCACGTCACAGCTCGTTCCAGCTTTCGCGATACCTGGCCAGCGGACGATGAAGGGCACGCGGGTGCCGCCTTCGTAGAGGCTGCCCTTGCCGCTGCGCAGCGGGGCGTTGTCGGTGATGTCGCCCGCGCTTTTCAGGATGCCTTCGCGGGCGTAACCGCCCACGCCGCCGTTGTCGCTGGTGAAGATGAGCACGGTATTTTCAGCGAGTTTTAGTTCGTCGAGCGTCTGCATGACGCGGCCGACGCTTTCATCGACGCTGGCGATCATGGCGGCATAGACCGGGTTCTTGTGACCGCCGACACCGGGTTTGGGCTGGAACTTCTCGATGAGGTCCTTCTTCGCCTGATGAGGTGAGTGAACGCCAAAGTGCGGCAGGTAGAGGAAAAAAGGCGCGTCCTTGTGCCGGGTGATGAAATCGACGGCCTTCTCGGTGAGGAAGTCGGCGAGGTATTGGCCTTCCGGCACCTCCGTCTTGGGGTTGGTGGCAAAGTTGAAGTGCTTGCCCATGCTGACGATGGCCTCGTCAAAGCCTCGCTTGCCGGGATGATGACCACCTTTTTCACCGAGGTGCCATTTGCCGAACATGCCGGTGGCATAACCCGCCTTTTTCAAAACTTGCGCGACGATAGTTTTTTCTAGCGGCAGCTCGGTGACATTGTCGGCGGGCCGCAGCGGACGGCTGGACCAGTCAAAGCGGTCGATGCCGCCGACGGTATAGATGCCGGTGCGGGCGGCATACTGGCCGGTCATGAGCGCGGCGCGGGTGGGCTGGCAGTTTTGGCAGTGGTGATGCCGCGTGAGCTTCATGCCCTGCGTGGCGAGTTTGTCGATGTTCGGCGTCTCGTAGTAGTTGGAGCCAAAGCAGGCCACATCCGTCCAGCCGAGGTCATCGGCCATGATGAAGATGATGTTGGGCTGCTTGTCCGCCGCAAAAACGGCGAGCGGCAGGAGAAAGAGGAAGGCGAGTAGCTTCATGCGACCCGCTGGAACGAGCCCCATGAAGGTAACTTGCGCTGAAAACTAGACGTCGTCGTCTGCGTCGCTGTCGCCTGTTTTCTTGCCGCGGAGCTTGGCTTCCATGAAGGGGTCGAGATCGCCGTTCATGACGTCGTCGATGTTGCTGGTCTTTTCGCCGGTGCGGTGGTCTTTGACCATCTGGTAAGGCTGGAAGACGTAGCTGCGAATCTGGCTGCCCCAGCCGATGTCGGACTTTTCACCGTATTGTTTGTTCAGCTCAGCGGCGCGTTTGTCCTCCTCGATCTGGTAGAGCTTGGCCTTGAGCATGGACATGGCCTTGGCGCGGTTCTTCGGCTGCGAACGTTCGATCTGGCAGGCCACGATGACACCGCTCGGAATGTGTGTGAGGCGCACGGCGGTCTCCACCTTGTTCACGTTCTGGCCGCCCTTGCCGCCAGCGCGGTAGGTGTCCACGCGGAGATCTTCATCGCGGATGACGATGTCGATTTCCTCTTCGGAGTCCGGGGTCACATCAATGGAGGCAAAGGAGGTGTGACGCTTCTTCGCGGCATCGAAAGGGCTGATGCGCACGAGACGATGCACGCCGCGCTCGCATTGCAGGAAGCCAAAGGCGTTTTCGCCCATGATTTCGAGCGTGGCGCTGCGCACGCCCACTTCGTCGCCCGCCTGGAAGTCGATCATCTCGACTTTGTAGCCTCGGCGGTCGCACCAGCGCTGGAACATGCGCAGGAGCATGTCCGCCCAGTCGCAGGCTTCCGTGCCGCCCGCGCCGCTGTGGATGGTGAGGAAGGCGTTTCCGCGGTCAAACGGCCCACTGAGGAGCTGCTGGAGTTCGAAATCTCCCACCTCTTTGACAAGTCGGGTGTGCTCGTCCTGGACTTCACGCCAAGTTTCCATGTCGCCAGCGTCTTTGGCGAGTTCGATGAGGCCATCGAATTCATTCGCCCGGCCTTCGAGCTGCTCGAGCGGGATGATTTTCTTTTTGATGACATTGGAGCGGTCGATGGACTTCTTCGCCGCGTTCGGATCATCCCAGAAAGAGGGGGCACCCATGCGATCTTCGAGCATCGCCAGCTCATCGCGTAGTCTCGGGACGTCAAAGATACCTCCGGAGCTCGCCCAGGCGCGCTTTCAGCGACGCCGTGTCGAGTGACTGGAGGTCTGTCAGGATGGATTTGGAGTTCTTTTCCATGAAGGGAGCCCTGTCCATAACGCGAGGCTGAGAGGGCGCAATGCTTTCTTCGTGAGATAAAGCCGGCGCATCGAGGGCGTAGGTTTGTCACCCTCATGTCCTCCATCATCCAGCCTCCTTCTCTCGTTCGCTGCGCCGGTCCGTTATCGCGTCGTGGCTTCATGCAGTTCGGTCTGGCCGGCATGGCGACAATGAGCTGGCCCGGACTGCTGAAACTGCGTGCGGAGAATGCCGCAAAGCCGAAGTCTGAGCGCAAGTCGATCATCATGGTGTGGCTGCCGGGCGGCCAGTCCCACATCGACACCTACGATCCGAAGTCGGACTCTGGCAGCGAGTATCGCGGTCCCTTCAAAACGATCAGCACCAAGGTGCCCGGCACGCTCTTCACCGAGCTGCTGCCGATGAATGCGAAGATCGCGGACAAGTTCACCATCGTCCGCTCCATGCACCAATCCGCTGGCGGTCATCCCGCAGGCACGATGCAGATGTTTTCCGGGGATTCCGATACGCGTGACAAGCCCAAACCGCGTCTGCCGGACTGGATGTCGGTCGCGCACTACCTGCGAGCCAAAGAAGGTGGACGCGCCAATCCGCTGCCAAACTACATCGGTGTGCCAGCCGCCTCGCCGGAGTATTCCAGCCCGGCTTATCTGGGCGATGCGTATGCGCCTTTCGCCGTGAGCGATGATCCGAACCGCCCCAGCTTCCAAGTGCCCAACATCGGCCTCTTCGATGATGCTGAGACGCGTCGCCTGAGTGACCGCGTGGCGCTGCGCCGCAGCCTCGACAAAATGGAGCGTGCGTTTGACCGCGAAGGCGAACTGGGGGCTCTTGATGAGTTTGAAGCCCAAGCCGCCACGCTGCTCACGAACCCGCAGACGCGTGATGCCTTCGATTTGAACAAGGAAGATGCCGCCACGCGGGATCGCTACGGTCGCAATCGCTGGGGACAGCAGCTCCTGCTCGCCCGCCGCCTCGTCGAAGCCGGTGTGGAGATCATCACCAGCAGCCTCAGCGGTCCGTTGTGCGGTCGCGTGAACAACTGGGACGACCACGCCGTGAACCAGCATCAGTTTGAAGCCCTGCGTTTCCGCATGCCGACCTATGACCGAGCCGTCTCCGCCCTCATCGAGGACATTTACGCTCGCGGGTTGGATAAACGCGTCCTCGTCGTCGTCACCGGCGAGTTTGGCCGCACGCCGAAGATCAGCTTTGACCGCAGCACCGGGGCAGGGGATGCCAGTGCTCCCGCAGGCACCTTGCAACCCGGCCGCGACCACTGGCCGCGTGCCTTCACCAATGTGTGGGCCGGTGGCGGTATCCAAACCGGCGGCGTCATCGGTGCCTCCGACAAGCGCGGCGAAGATGTCGTCGAACGTCCCTGCAACGCCAGCGACTTCCTCGCCACCGTTTACCATCACCTCGGCATCGATTACACCAAAGTCACCCTCGACGACCTCAACGGCCGCCCCGTCCACATCGTCGAGAATGGCAAAGCGATCCCCGAGCTGATTTCGTGACGCTAGCGAAGACTCGCGTCTTTCTCTGCCCGGCCCGTTCTTCGTAGCGGTGGGCGTCAGCACGCCGGGTGACGATCACTTCACGATCTTCAGCACGCGGTTGTTGTAGCTGTCGGTGATGTAAAGCTCGCCGGTGATCGGGTGAATGGTCACACCGTGCGGGCGGGCAAGGGCGCAGGCCTTTGGATCACCGCCGGGAGAGCCTTTAGCGTGTTTGCCAGTGCCAGCGAGGCGTTCGATCTTGCGGGTGGCGGGGATGTAGCGGCGCACGAGATGGCTTTCGGCATCGGCGATGATCACGGTATCATCTTTATCCACGCAGAGGTGCTTGGGTCCATCCATCGTGGCCTCCAAAGCGGGTCCGCCGTCGCCTTCGCCGCCTTTTTTGCCGCTGGCGTTCACCACGGTGCGGATCTTCCCATCGGTGCCGACGACTCGCAGCGCATTGCCGCCGCGTTCGAGGATGTAGATCTGGCCTTGGCGATCCACGGCCACGGCACGCGGATCGACGAGCGGTGCTTCAATGGCGATGGCACCATCTTCGGGGCGGCCTTTTTTGCCGTTTCCGGCCACCACGGAGCAAATGCCGCTGGCGAGATCGACGACATGCACCTGCTGCAAATTCGCGATGTAGAGTTTCGTGCCGGTGAAATCGAGGGTGATGCAGTATGGGCCGGTGCCTTTGATGTTTTTACCGGTGGCCTTGAAGCCGGGCAACGTACTCACGGTGCTCGTTTTGAGGTCCACCTTCCGCACGACACCGTTCCAGGTGTCACCGATCAAAATGTTGCCATCTGGCAACACGGCGAGGTTGTGCGGGCCGTTGAACTGCGCCTGCAAGGCGGGACCGCCATCACCGCTGTAACCGGCTTTTTCCTGCCCGGCGATGTGGATGAGCTTTCCGCCGTCCTCGACGCGGAAGAGTCGGTTTCCGCTGACCATCTCCACGACATACATCGTGCCTTTCGAATCGAACTCCGTGCCAAAAGGCTCCTTCAATCCTTTGCCGACGACTTCGACGATCTTTTCAGCGTGCAGCGATGTGGCGAGGGCGAAGATGGTGAGCAGGGAAAGAAGCGGCTTCATGGTAGGTGCCCTCATACGAGCATGCGAGGCGCATCCGTTCAACCTTCCGCGTCAGTTTCCAAATAGAGAGCGGCGCTTCTTCGGCGGCTCGGTGGTGCTGGCGGGAGGTGGTGAGGCCTCGCTGCTGCCGCTGGCTCTTCCAACACCGAGGAGTCTCGGGGACCATTTGGTGTTCGAGACGGTTCCGGTGCCGTGGTAGGCAAGCAGCTCGCTGAGCAGGAAGGTGGGAATGGCTAGCAGGCCGCGGATGCGCACCTCTGCATCGAAATCGAGGTCATCACGGATGAAGTTCACACTGCCTCGCGAGGTGACACGGAAGCTGCTGGTGAGCGCCACGAGATCCTTCGTGGTGAGGTGGCCATCAGAGACGGTGAAATTGCAGGAAGCCTCTTTGGCGATGTTGTAACCGGCGATGGGTCTCGGCAGTAAAGCACCGATGATGGGCGTGAGCGGGCCGAGGATGGGCACGGAGAGCAGATTGCCATTCACGATGATGAGCACGCCGCTTCCTTTGAGCGCCTGCCAGTCATCCACGCGCCCGGTGAAGTTCAAATGGCCGGTGAGATCTCCTTCGCTGGTGTCATCGTTTTTGGAGTAGGTCTGCGCAAACTGGCGGAAGCTGATGGCATCGAGGCGCACCTCGCCTTGGTAAGGGTTCGGCGAGCTGGAGGTATCAAACGAGCCCTTCACCGTCACGCCACCGCCGAGCACCTTGGCTTTGACATCGAAGGTCACATCCTGGCCGCGTGCCTTGACCGCCGCATTCAAGCTCGTGAAGCCGAGTTGCTTGCCAAAGACCTCATAGGGAAAGAGGCCAGCATTCACATCCACATGGTAGGCGATGAGGCCTGGGGTTAGGTCCGTCTGGCCCACAGCGCGGAAAGGACGCTCGAAGAGCCGCCCCTTCACATCGAAGGATAAAATGCTGTCTTTGATCTTCACCACGCCATCCGGGGCTTCGATGGTGTAATCCTTCCGCCACAGTTCGTAAAGGCCCACCCCATCGGATTTGCGGAAGGTTACGGTGTAATCGTTAAACTTCGGTTCGTGCATGCCGATGGTGCCATTCACCGTGACCTCCGTGCCATCCGTGAGGCGATACTTCTCGATATGCGCCGAGGCCTTGGGGGCAAAGCAGCGAAGCAGATCTGCCGTATCGCTAGCGGCCTGCAGATTGGTGAGCCGCACCCATTTCTCCTCATCGTTCAAAAACACATCCTCCACGGTGGCGGGACCTTTGGGATGACGGATGCGCACGTTGCGGAAGTTTTGGAAGAAACCCTGAAAAGCAAGATCCGCCTCCATTTCCTCTAGAAACACACCGTTGTAGTGGAAGTTCCGCAGCACGCCATGGCCAGAGTTCACGCCGTCCTGGAGGATGAAGGAAGGCCCGGCCCCCGTCACATGCACGTCGATGTGGGATTTCTCATCAAACTGGAAGCGGCGGATCACATCACGGGTCTTTTCACGCAGCACAAAGGGCAGCAGCACATTCGGGTCCATGCGCAGCGTGGCATCATACTTCACGCCCTGGGTGCGGTGCTGCATGAGCTGGAGCAGCACCTGCCCGGTCTTGTGCTTCAGCACGGCATCACGCACATAAAAACCGTCTGCGTTCACGCCGATGCTGGCGCTCATGCCTTCAAAAACGGCCCCACGAGTGCCGAAGCGCTTGCAGTCCACTCTTCCGGTCACCTCCGCGGGGAAGACCTGCTCCTCCTTCGGCTTGCCCTTGTTCCGCCCCGGATACCAGAAGCCCTCCAGCGCCAGCTCCGGCGGCTCGTAAAACACCGCCTCACGCAGCCCGTCCACATCGAAGAAGGTGCGGGCGAGTGCCGGAATGTCTGCGCTGGAGCTCAGCCGAAAGCGTGCCCGCTCCGCACCGATCCGCCAGGTGGCCGTCGCTTCGATCTGGCCGAGATGATCACGCAAATGCAGGCGCTTCAAATCGATCATGCCGCCATCGTATTCCGCATCCGCGATCCACTCGTCCCATTTGTAATCCTCGTATTGCAACTGCTCAGCCCGGAAGGAAAGCTCCGCCTTCAGCTCCTGCGGCTTGTTCAGATCACCGCTGACTTCGAGGCTGATGAGCGGTTTCTTCGGCGATTGAAACCGCGCCAGCCAGTCCAGCCCGTTTTGGATTTGCGCCCGATGCTCACGCATCATGCTGAGGCGCTCGACGGCGCTTTTTTTCTCCTCATCCGGCTTCGCCTCACCTTTCGGGAGGGTAAGCACGCCGCGAATGTCCAATCGGATGCCGGAGAGCACGCCCTCCGCCTGGCGGATATCCACCTGGCTGCCGTTGAGTTCTGCCTTCGCGTTGAAATCCTCCAGCTTGATCACCGTCAGCTCCGGCCGCTCGGGGTCCACCGGCAGTGCGACGGAGGCGTGGCTCAGCTCCAGGGATTCCACATTCACCCGGCCCTCCATCAGCTCCGCCACATTCACCTCCAGATGCAGGCTATCCACGCTCGCGAGCTGCTGCTGGCGTTCGCGATCATTGAAAAGCCTCACCTCCCGCGCCATCAACCCACCGAAGGGACTGACCATGAGCCGGTCAAAATCCAGGAACACCCCATGCTTGGCCAGCTCCCCCGTCACAAAAACCCGCCAGCGATTGCTGAACGAATCCGTGAAGGCGTACACCCCCGCCGCCAGCAGAAAGCTGGCAATCACGAGCAAGATGACGCTGCGGAGGAATCGGAACACGAGACTGAGAATAAAAAGGTGAAGGAGCAAAGATAAAAGATAAAAGTGCCTGAATGCTCACTCCGTCCTCTTTTGGCTCCTCCCACGTCTCCGTCATCCGCGGCCAGCCGGCGTATGAGGACGCGGCACTGCTTCGCGGGCAAATCGAGGCCGCCATCGCCGCCATCGAGCTGCCGGGAGACTTCATCCAGCCGGGTGAGCACGTCGTCATCAAGCCAAACTGGGTCAAGGAGCACGATACCCGCACCCCGCACGAGGAGGCGAGCTGGCTGGCCATCATCACGCATCCCGCCTTTGTCCGCGAGGTGGCCCTCTGGGCTGCCCGGCAGCTCCGTGGCTGCGGACGCGTCACCCTTTGCGATGCGCCGCAGAGCGATTCGTCTTTCGATGCCATCCGAAGGCTCCACCGGCTCGATGACCTCATCGAGGAATGTCGACGCGACTTTCCGGGCATCACCTTCACGCTTTTCGACATGCGCTGCGAGGAGTGGAAGGTCGTCGATGGCGTCACCGTCTCCAAACGCGAGCTGCCGAGCGATCCTGCGGGTGCCGTGGATGTGCATCTCGATGAAAAGAGCGAGTTCTTCGGCTTCCCCGGCCTCGGCAAGCTCTACGGAGCCTCCTACGACTTCGCCACGACGAACCGCCAGCACAGCGATCCGCATCACGAATACCGCATCTGCCGCACTCCCATGGCTGCCGATGTGCTCATCAACCTCCCCAAGCTCAAAACCCACAAAAAAGTGGGCCTTACCGTCGCTTTGAAAAACCTTGTGGGCACCACGCCCCGCACGAACTGGCTCCCGCGGCATACCGAGGGCACACCAGCGGAGGGTGGGGATCAATTTGCCGAATCCAGCTCGAAGCGGGTGCTGGAGGGCTTTCTCATGCGCAGCGCCAAAAAGATCCTCTTTGGTCGCCACTTCCTCTCCTGGCTCTTCGTGCCTCTCAAAAAACTCGGCCGCCTCGTCTTTGGTGACACGCAAAAAGTCGTCCGCTCCGGCAATTGGCATGGCAACGACACCGCCTGGCGCATGATCCTCGATTTGCACAAATGCTTCAGCTACTTCGACGGCGATGCGAAACCTCGCACGAAGCCCCAGCGCCAGCTCATCCTCGTCGATGGCCTCATCGCCGGGGAAGGGGATGGCCCCATGGCCTGTGATCTCAAGCCCTGCGGCGTGGTTCTCGCGGGCACCCATCCGGTGGCCGTCGATTGCGTGAGTGCCCGGCTGATGGGCTTCGATTGGCGTCAAACACGCCTGCTCGCCGGTTCCTTCACGCTCAAAGAACTGCCGCTCGTCGCCTTCCAACCTTCCGATATTCGCGTGAGTTCCAACAACCCCGATTGGAACGTCGATGCCTTCGAGAAAATGACCCACACCCTCGACTTCCGCTGCCACTTCGGCTGGCACGGCCACCTCGAAAGTCCGGAACGGCGATGTGCTTCGCGTCACCTACCGACCTAGCGTATCAGGCTTCGACCATAAAATCCGCGCCACAAACGTCGCTCCCTTGGCTCCGCGTTTGGCGCTGTCCTTCATGAACATGCCCTCGCAGACGGTTACCCAGGATTCGTTCTCGCTGATGCGGGCGCAGCCGAAGTTTCCAAGCTCCGCGCCCCGCTCCGGCACGACGACTTTTTCGGTCGAGCGGATGATCTGGAGCTTCTCGGCATCGACGCGGGCCATGAAGAGCGGCGCACGATGGCGGACGATGTGGTCGTTGTTTGCGCCGCGTCGGGTATAGACGAGGAAGAGGCCATCGCGGTGCGCCAGCCAGTGCTGCTGCGTATTGTAGCTGCCCAGTTCAGCGCCCTCGTCGAAGGTCCAGGGCTTTGGTTCGGCAAAGTGCAGGCCATCATCGCTCACGCTGACATAGCCGCGCACATCATTGCGCAGCGTGAGATAGTAGCGACCGCCAAACGCGATCAGCGATGGCTCATAAAGCCCACGCGCTACGTCGAGGCGCAAAACATCGCCGTTTCGCTCATAGACGAGTTTTTCGCCGTCAAAGTGGCATTCGGCCACCGTCGTGCTGAAGCGGCTTTTGGCGCTTTTACCGATGTAGAGCGGCACGAGCAGCTTCCCGTCGTTGTTGACGACCCACTGGGCGCAGGCGTTGCGGGCGAAATTGAACTCCTCGCTCTCTGGTAGCTCCAAAATCTGCCACGACGTCCATTTCGACGTTTTCGGGTCAAAGACGGCATACACGGTCTGGTGCGCTCGCTTCACATCATCGAGCTGCTTGCCCTTTGGGCTGTAGCGCACGCGGCAGCCGATGGCGATGAGCTTGCCCGTCTTCTCATGCCAGCCCGGCGTCACATCGGCCACGCTGAGCGTCACGCCATCCGCCTGCGGCTGCCAATCGATCTCCGGCGGCAGCACCGGCCCGCTCCAGGCTCCATCCACGCCATCGCGCCGCATGAAATGCAGCCCGGAGTAGTAGTCGGAGACCTTGAGGTGTTTCTGAATCGTCATCACCACCCCACCCGGCACGGCGGCGGCACGTGGATGGAACCACAGGAACTTGCCGTCATCATGCTTCATCACCTTTTCGAGCTTTACGGTGTAGTCGAGCGGTTCGGCCGCGAGCAGAGTTTGCACCGCCGAGAGGAGAAGGACGCAGAGGATGAGTTTTGGCATGTGAACGGATACGCGTCTTGTGCAGGAGACTCTTCAACGATGCGGTGCTCGAATTCGCGAGAGCGTCGTGGAGTGCGGTGGCAGAGATGCAAGCTACGCTTGCATCGGCGACACCGCTGTCGAGCGCGGTAAGAATGCTCTGTGGCCTTTGATCGCTGTCCGGCTGGCGACAGCGGTGTCGCGCCAAGGCTTGCCACCGCACTCCACGACGCTGCCGCGCATGCGAGGATTCAAGATCAATCCATCCAGCGAATGCAGGAAGCCATCGGCACTTCGACGGGTTCGCCCTTCGTGGTGATCGCGCCACTGGCGGCGTCGATCTGGAAAACGACGACATTATTCCCCGGCATGTTGGCGCAGAGGAGCCAGCGGCCATCGGGGGGGATGAGGAGGTTTTGCGGGCCTTTGCCACCGCTGGGTTGGATGGCGAGGAGCGTGAGCGTGCCGTCGTCGGCAATGCGGTAGCTGGCGAGGCTGTCGTGGCCGCGATTGGTGCCGTAGAGGTGCTTGCCATCGGGCGTGATCTTTAAGTCGGCGGTGTAGCTCTTGCCGGTGAAGTCTTTTGGCAGCGTAGCGATGCTTTGCTTCTCCTTCAGCGTGCCATCAGCGGCGCTCCAATCGAAGACGGTGATCGTGTTGGCGAGTTCGTTGATGAGATAGACGAGCTTGCCGTTCGGATGGAAGGTCAGATGACGCGGGCCGCTGCCGGGCGTGAGTTTGGCGAAGGGCTGCGCGGTGTTCGGCGCGAGTTTCGCGGTGGCGGCGTCGAGCGTGTAGATCATGACCTTGTCGATGCCGAGATCGCAGGCGAGAGCGTGTTGGCCATCGGGGCTGATGACGAAACAGTGCGCGTTGGGTCCTTTCTGGCGCTCGGGGTCGGCACTGGAGCCGCTGTGCTGGAAAAACGATGCCGATTCGCCGAGAGAGCCGTCGCTCTTCACCGGAAACGAGCTCACATTGCCGCTGCTGTAGTTCGCGATGAGCACGGTCTTGCCCGTGGGATCGACTTCGACAAAGCACGAGGCCGTGCCGCGTGTGTTTTGGCGGTTCAGCGGTCTCAAATCGCCCCCACGGCCCTCGATAGCAAAGGCAGCAACGAAATTGTCCTTCCCGCCGAATTCGTCGATCGAATACAAGAACCGCTTGTCCGGCGAGATCGCCATGAAAAACGGGCTCTGCATGCCCGTGGTGCGTTTCAGCGGCTTCAGTGTGCCTTTTTCCGAATCGAGGCCAAACGCATGAATCCCTGCCTTTTCGCCCGAGGCAAAGGCCGAGACAAAAACGACAGGTTCAGTGGCAAAAGCAGGCACGGCGAGCAACACGAGGAGAATGGAGCGCATGAGGTCCAAACGGACTTGGTACTTCAAATCTCACTCAGCTTCGGCATCACAAACGGCGCGCGATACTCGCGAGTGAGCAGCGCATTCGCGGCGGGGTTGTCGAGGAAGCTTTCCTTGTCGCCATCGACGCGGAGATGCTGTCCGAGGTTGAGTTGGGTCTTGTCGAGATCGACTCCGGCTTCGGTGAGGTAGTGTTTCGTGCGCTCCAGCGTGTCCTGCACGTCTTCGTGAGCTTGGATGTCGCTGAGATTCTTTGAGATGTCGTTCACGGAGCTTTTCGAGCCGAGGCGATACGAGATGTTCGCGATGTGGCAGAGCGCGGTGCTTTGATGGCCTTCCTCGATGTCGGCGGCGAGGTCGGTGTGCTTGCGGCTGCGGACGGCGCGGAGGAAGTTGGCGAAGTGGTTCTCCGATTTTCCTTCAAAGGCGCGGACGAGATTGCCTTTGGGATCAAAGAGGCTGGTGTCGGCGATGATGCCCTCGCTGCCGTAGAAGAACCACATGGATTTGATCGTGGGATGAAACGGCACGGTTTTGAGGCCGCGTGTTTCGGAGACGATGGTCTTGTCGCCGAAGTCGAAGATGCCGACCTGCGAGTTGGGTGTCTCGGCGACATCCGTGTAGCCGAGGCGACCGCCGTAGCTGAGCACGCTCTTGCCCAAACCGGTCACGCCGAGGCCCCAGCGGCAGATGTCGAGTGAGTGAACGTTGTTGTTGCCGATCTCGCCGTTGCCGGTGTCCCAGAACCAATGCCAGTCATAGTGGAACTTCGGCCGCGTGAGCTTCGTCATCGGCGCGGGACCGGCCCAAAGGTCGTAATCGCAGCGCGGCGGCATCACACACTCCGCCGGGCCGCCGATGCTGCCGCGTCCGCTGTAGATGATGCTCTTCGCGAGCTTTACGTCGCCCAGTTTGCCCTCGCGCATGAACTTCACCGCCTCGGCCAAAGCGCCGCGCGAGCGATTTTGAGTGCCGGTTTGCGCGATGCGCCCCAGCTTTCGAGCCACCTGCACCATGCGGCGGCCTTCCTCGACATTCTGGCTCACCGGCTTCTCGACATACACATCCTTACCCGCCTGCATCGCCCAGATCGCCGCCAGCGCATGCCAGTGGTTCGGCGTGGCGATGAAAACGACATCCACCGCTTTGTCTTCGAGCACCTTCCGCAAGTCCTGCACCTTTTTCGGCATCGGCCGCTTCAACTCGACCAGCAACGCGCCCACCTCATCCGCGCGATCGAGATCGGGATCGCAGACATACGCCACATCGCAGTCAGCGAGCCTCGCCAGCTCCCGCGCATGTGCCTTCCCGCGAATCCCGCAGCCGATGATCGCTGCCGTGATCTTCTCATTCGCCGAAACCGGTGCCGGATCGGCTCCGAGCAAGTTTTGCGGCAAAGCGACAGCGGCAGCAGCCATCAAGGATTCTTCAAAAAAGCGTCGGCGTGTGGGTGTGAGCATGGTCTTCGATTGGTTAAATTACTTGATGAGCTTTGACGCTTCTGCCTTCGCCTTGGCGAGCACATCGGCTAGCGCGACGGGTTTCCCGCCCTGACGGAGGCTTTCATCGGCGCCTTCCATGAAGGTGAAGATTTCGATCGTCTCGGCTTCGCTCACGGGTGGGGTGCCGGTGCGGAAGAAGGTGCCGATCTGACGGCAGAGGGCTTCGTAGCTGATGGTTTTGGCACCTTGACGCACACCGGCGCTGCCGAAGACGAGCGCTCCGAACTCTGACTTGCCTTTCACGATGCCGCGATAGGTGCCGACACGGCCGTCTTTCCACACGCCGGTGACTTGATCGGTCACGGGGCCTTTGGTACGTGAAACGGTCTCGCAGCCGGTGCCCATGAGCGCGAAGAGCGACTCGATGCCGTGGATGGCGTAGAAGAAGAGGTCCGGCGTGCCGCTCTGATACGAGCACGGGCCCCAGGTCGTCACGCTGAGGATGTCGCCGATCTCGGGGTTCGTCTTCATGGCGATCAAATCGGCTCCGAAGCGCGAGGACGAGCTGGACCAGACCTTCACGTTGCTCTTCTTCGCGAGTTCAAAGATCGCGATGGCCTCCGCCAGCGTGCCAGCGACTGGTTTGTCGATGAAGACGGGCTTACCCGCTTTGAAAATCTCCCGCGCTTCTTGCAGATGGATGCGGCCATCCACGCTCTCCAGCAGCACCAAATCGACCTTCGCGAGGAGTTCAGGAATGGTGGGCACGATCTCCACGCCCATGTCGCGAAGCTGCTGGGTGAACTTCTCTTTGCGATCCTTGCTGGCCGGCATGTCTGTGCCGCCGGTGTAGCCGGTGGTGACTTTGATGCCTGCGAGTTCGCCCGATGTCTCGCCCTTGTTGAAGAGCTTCGTGAAGGCTGGGACGTGGGAGGTATCGAGACCGATGATGCCCGCTCGCAGCGGTTTGAGGTCGTCTTGAGCGAAAGTAGAACTGGCGACGAGGAGGGATAGAAGGAGGCATTTCATGGGCACTCCTTCAAAAGCAGCCAGACGGGGGATTTGATCAAGATTTCCAGTCGAGCAAGGTGACTCGTTCACGGGCTTGATCACTCCCACGTCAGATCGGTGCCGACGGGGAGGAGGCGGATGACGCGGGCGAGGTCCCAATTCGCGAGGCGGAAGCCACCGATGCTTTCTTGCCGCATCATGTAGCCAGGAATGCTGGTGCCGTGGAGGCCGTAGGGCAGGGGTTTTGGATCGTTGGCTTTGGCGAGATTGATCCAGGCGATGCCTGCGGGGTTGTTCGGGCCGGGTGCGAGCACGAGTGGTGCTGGCGCAGGCATGGCGGGATCGCCGGTGCTGGTGAAACGGGGATGCGGGATGACATCGAGCACCTTCCAGGTGCCTCGCCCACGCAGTCCTGGGCGAGCGACGAAGATGGGCATGCTGGCGATGACTTCCTCGCCACGACGAATGATGAGGCGCTTCAACTCAACAATCGTGGCCTTGACAGCTGCGGCGGGATCAGCGGCGGGCTGTACGGGGGCAGCGAGAGCGTTTTCGATTTCAAAGGGGATCACATTGGGCACGAGGAAGGTGGTGCCAGGGGCGTTGGGGGATTTGATATGCGGATTGATGCGGCGCAAAAAGGCCTCGGAGGCGTGAAAGCGCTCAGAGACGAATTCCCAGCCGCTGTGGTAGGCAAAGAAATCCTGCGAGGTGAGATCACTCAAAGTCACCACGGGAGGTGGAGCTCCTTTGTTGCGGCTGGCTTCCTCCGGCATGGGGTCAATCCAGCGGAGATCGTCCGGGCGCAGTTCATACTCGGTGTAGGCTCCGCCGATGGCTTTCATCTGTTCGGAGGGCTGGCCTTCGGTCGTGAAGAGCTGACCTGGGCGGGCTTTTTCGAATGTCTTGAACGCGGCTTCATACACGGGGCCGGTGGTGCCGTCGATGGGACCGAGGGTGAAACCCTGCCGGTCGAGAAAGACCTGCGTCCGGACGAGTGCCGCCGCGCCCCAGGCTGCCGGGGGCAGGGCACGCTTAGGCTTGGTAGCGATCAAAACGGGTGGCGGGGCCGATGCGGCTGGTTTTGCGCTGCTGGCGGCGTTTTCATTGTCGTCCTTCGGTGGCGGAGGTGGAAGCATGGCCTTGATGTCTTCGATGCCAGGAATGCGAAGGGTTTGACCGATGCGAATGACATCGTTTTTGAGCGAGTTGAAGGTCTCGATGTGCTCGACCGTGACGACATATCGCCTGGCAATGACGGTGAGGGTCTCGCCGCGGGCCACGGTGTGATCGAGGGCCTTTTCAGGAGCCGTGCGCACGGGAGGCTTGGGCGCTTCGGCAGCCTTGCGGTCGGTGGTCGATGCTGCGGGAGAGAGAGTGGCGGCTGCCATGGCCCAGGCACCGGCATCGCCTGGCTCGATCTGCCATTTCCATTTCACCGCCTGCTCCAGTCCAGGCTCGACGGTGGCGGGCGGCGGCGGGGCGGTGACATCCTGGGCTCTCGCGGTGGCGAGGATGAGGAGCGGGCAAAGCCGGAGCAAGAAGGGGATTTTCACGACCATGCGGCCATACAAGGCGCAAACGCCGCGAGCACAAGCGGGCGTTGCGGCTTACTTGCCGAGCACCTGCTTCAGCACCTCGATGCAGCGTTCATTCTGCGGCATGGTACCGATGGAGATGCGCACCCATTCGGGAAGCTTGTAGGCAGCCATGGCGCGGACGATGACGCCCTTGTCCATCATGGCTTTGAAGACGGCGTTGCCATCGCCCACCTTCACGAGCACGAAGTTCGCGTAGCTGGGGAGGTATTCGAGGCCCAACTCACCAAACTGCGCTTGGAGATAGTCGCGGCCTTCATCGGTGATGCGCTTCGTCTTGGCCTGATGCTCTTCGTCCAGCAGGCCGGCGAGAGCACCCGCCTGGGCGATGGAGTTGAGGTTGAAGGGCTGCCGCGTGCGCTGGAGCACATCGATGAGCTCTTTGTTGGCGATGCCGTAGCCCACACGGGTGCCTGCGAGACCTTGGATCTTCGAGAAGGTGCGGAGAACGACAACATTCCGGCCCTGGCGGACGAATTTGAGCGTGTCCGGTGGGTTATCGAGGAATTCATAATACGCCTCATCAAACACGACGACGACATGGTCGGGCACTTTCGCCATGAAGCGGTCGATCTGCTCCTGTGTGACGAGCGTGCCGGTGGGGTTGTTTGGGTTGGCGATGAAGACTTCCTTCGTCTCTGGCGTGATGGCAGCCGCCATCGCATCGAGATCATGCACATAACCGGGGTCCGGCACCTCGATGGTGTCGGCCCCGAAGACCTTCGCCATGAGTTTATAGACGAGGAAGGCGTGTTCAGCGGTGATGATGTTGTCACCCGGCTTCAGGAAGGCATGCCCGATGAATTCGATCACCTCGTTGGAACCGCAGCCCATGATGAAATTGCCCATTTCGAGGTCAAACTTCTCGGCCAGCGCATGGCGCAGCTTCCACGATGCGCCGTCCGGGTAGATGTGAACTTCTTCCACCGCCTTTTTCATGGCCTCGACGGCTTTGGGCGAAGGTCCGAGAGGATTTTCGTTGGAGGCCAGTTTGATGATATCCTCCGGCTTCAGGCCGCGCTCGCGGGCGACATCCTCGATGGGCTTTCCGGGTTCGTAGGCGACGAGATCTTTGAGCTGAGTGTTGGCGAAGTTCCAGATGGACATGGCGTGCCGCCTCCTATGGCCGGAATGTGGCCTGTGGCAAGCTCTCGGCTCCACTCCTTCGGATAAAATATCTGAGGTCATTCCGCCAGCCGCCGCCGCATCGCGTCCATCAGCACCTTTTCGGCCTGTGGGGCCACACGAATGGCCTTCGCATCCGGCGTCGGCTTTCCGATCTCCCGCGTGGAGGACGGAACTGACATAGATTAAAAAAGAAGGCGAGTATGCGGATGCAATAGAAATGCAGCCAGCAACTCGGCTTGTCCATGCCAGGCTCAACCCGGCGTTACCACGAAACCACGATGACGCTTCAGCATGCCCTTATCGAATGAGGCCAGTGATTTGCAGCCCATGTCGCGGCAGCGGTCCACGATCAGCTCATCGGATAAATCCGCGCCTTGCCGTAGGGCTCGCAGCGCACCGCGAATGCGGCCCTCGTCTTCGAAGATGAGGTTGTGAACGGTTAGCAGGCGGCCAAAGGCCTCGGCTACCTCATCGGGAGTCCAGTGGTAGAGCGTGCTGAGCACCCAATCGACCTCCACGAGCACGAGATCCGGGACGAAGAAGGTCGCGTTTTTCTTCAGCAGCATCGCGAGCACGGCACGCAACTGCATCTCGTCGTCTTGCGCGAGGTAGCGGATGAGCACGTTGGTGTCGATGCCGGTCATTTGGCGGATTTCTTGAAGCGTTTGGCTGCTCCTGTGGCGACGGCCTTTCGCATGGCTTCGACTGTGACCGGTTTGGCAGGCTTTCTCTTCGGAAAACTGTCCGCGATGTCCTTGAACGTGGCCGATTTGGCACTGAGTAGCACTTTGCCTTCTTCCGTGACCTCATAGGAGAGCATCGCCTGAGGCCGCACGCCGAGCAGCAAAGCGATGGCCTTGGGCAGCGTGGTCTGGTTCTTGGAGGTGAGCGTGGATGAGTAAGTCATGCACGGATTTTCACTGTAATCCGTGAATTGGTCAAGAAGCAAGGCTTCGATTGCCAATCGAAGCTACGCAATCAGCCCCTTCACCACCTTCGCCGGATTCACGCCAGTGAGACGGAAGTCGAGGCCTTGGAAGCGGTAGCTGAGTTTGTTGTGATCGAGGCCGAAGAGGTGCAGGATCGTGGCGTGGAAATCGTGGATGGACACGGGATCGCGGGCGACGTGCCAGGCGAAGTCGTCGGTCTCGCCATACACCTGGCCGCCTTTGATGCCGCCGCCAGCCATCCACAGGCTGAAGGCCCCGGGATGGTGATCGCGGCCCGTGACTTTCTTGAAGCCCTTGCGGTTTTCGCCGAGCGCGGTGCGGCCGAATTCGCTGCCCCACACGACGAGCGTGGTGTCGAGCAGGCCGCGTTGTTTGAGGTCCTTCAGCAGTGCGGCGATGGGTTGATCGACCATCTGGCAATTGTGCGCGAGCTGCGGATCGAGCGCGCTGTGATGATCCCACGAGGCGTGGATGATGTTCACAAAACGCACGCCTCGCTCGACCATGCGTCGTGCATTCAAACAATGACGCGAGAACGTTTGAAAATTGCCGATGCCGCCGAGGTTGCTCTTGATGGGCGGCTCGATGCGATTCACGCCGTAGGCATCCAGCGTGGCTTGCGATTCCCCACTGAGATCGACCAGTTCAGGCGCCGAACTTTGCATGCGGAAGGCGAGTTCGTAGCTGTTGATGCGGGCGGCGATCTCTGGATCGCCAATGTGCTCGTGCTGGAGTTTGTTCAGGTCGTTCAGCGCACGGATGCTGGCGGATTGCATCTCCGGCGTGATGCCATCGGGATTGGCGAGATTCAAAACCGGTGAGGTTCCATTGCGAAACATCACGCCCGCATACGACGACGGCAAAAAGCCGCTCGACCACGTCGAGCTGCCGCCGGGCAGGCCGCGGCCCTTGCTCACCATCACGACATACGACGGCAGCTCCTGCGAGGCATTGCCGAGGCCGTAAGTGACCCACGAGCCGACGCTCGGACGTCCGAGCAAAGCCGCGCCGCAGTTCAGCATGAGCTGGCCGGGGAGGTGGTTGAACTGCGTCGTGTGCATCGAGCGCACCAGCGCGATGTCGTCGGCGCAGGTGGCAATGTGCGGCAGCAGATCGCTGATCTCCATGCCGCACTGCCCGTGCTTTTTGAAGACGCGGCTCGTGCCCATTACCGTGGCCGATTCCTTCTGCAAAAATGCAAACTTCGCATTGCCCACGATCGAGTCCGGCAACGGCTGGCCGTCGTATTTGTTCAGCAACGGCTTCGGATCAAAGAGGTCCATCTGCGACGGCCCGCCTTCGAGGAAGATGAAGATGCACCGCTCCGCCTTCGGCGCGAAATGCGAAACCCGAGTGGAAAGCGGATTCTTGGGGCTGCTGGACTCCCCCGCCAGCAGCCCGTCCTGCTTCAACAACAACGCCAACGCCAGCGTCCCGAGCCCACACGAACTCGTCGCGAGGAAATCGCGGCGGGTTTGCGTGAGGTGTTGTTCGAAGGGGGACATGCGGTGGAGGTTACGGCTGCTTGGCGGCAGCTATTGCTGCTAAGCGATCTTGCTCAAATCCTGAGCACGCACCCAAAGCAGGGCGAAGTCGGTGTAGGTTTGGTGGTTTGTGCTTAGGCTGGGAGATGTTGGGGGATTTTCGCATGTAGCACCGAGGCTATGAGCAAGGACAAGATGAGAAGACAGCGCGGCATGGTGAGGGGCCGAGAATACGCTGGCGAAGAGGTGGATCGCTCGGCGGATATCGTGTGGTGCAAGTCCTCTGGACTGCATCAGATCAGCCCAGAGGGCTGAACCACACTGGAGGAGGCTCTTGCAGCCGAGGGATCACAGTGCTCGGGCGAGGAAGCGTCGCTCTTCGGGGAGGAGAAGGGTGAGGGGGACTTTTTCGGCGATCTGGAAGGCGCCGGAGGTGTTTCCTGAGATGGCGAGGAGGCCGGCATAGACGGCGCGGGCACCAGGGGGGAAGGTGTCGTAGGATTTTACGCGGTCGAGCTCGGCGGCGATGTCGCCGTAGCGGGCCTGTCGGTAGGCGGAGAGGGCACGGAGGAAGGCGAGGGCGACGTGGCGGTCCGGGGTGATGTGACGGGCGGGGATGTCCCGGGTGGCATCGAGGGCCTGGATGGCGACTTCAATATCGGTGCCCAGGATGAGGCGGAGGTAGTTGGCACGGTCGAGATAGACGACATCGGTAGGCTTGAGGCGGAGGAGTTCTTCGCTGGAGCGAAGCATGGCGAGTCCGTTGGTCTCTTTTTGGGCCATCTCATAGACTTTGAGGAGCATGTTCTGACTAGCACCGGCATGCTTCTTGGCGACGCCTTGGTAGAAGCGGCGTGAGAGATCCCAGTAGCCGAGGAATTCGGCCATTTCGGCGGATTTGAGGGCGGCGGCCATGCTTTCGCCACGGCCGGTTTCGTCAAAGACGGTGTTGAGAAGGTGGCGCGGGGTGCTGCTATCGTCGCTAAGGTGGCTTTCTGCCTCGGCGAGCCAGATGCGTGACTGGACACCTGGAAAGGAGGGATCGAGGCGCCCGGAGAGGAGGACTTTGACCTTTCCCCACTGGCCGAGGCCGCGAAGGGCGGTGACGTAATGAGGTAGGATGGAGCTGTAGGAGGCGGCGGTTTTGTCCGAGACCATGCGAAGGATGCGCTCGTTCTCTTTTTCCTCCGCCAGCCAGGCGAGAAGAGGCGGGAGATGGGCGGCGGGACGGCCTTTCCACCGGCGTAGCTCTTCATTGACGATCTGCTCACGCTCGTGGGGATGGAGGCGGACGTTGGCGGAGAGGACTTTGAAGCGGCAGGATTCGGCCTTGGGCTTGTCTTCGATGCTTTCGACGAGGAGCATGAGATCAATGGCATCCTGGGCGGTGAGCTGGCGGTGCTGGGAGAGGAATTCGATGGCGGGGACGGCCTGATCTCCACCGCCTCGAGCGATGGGCCAAAGGCGCTCGCGGGCGGGGCCGCTGAGGGAAGGATCGCCACTGCGGGCATCGAGGAGAGCGAGGTCGAGAACGCTCTCCGGATTCTCGGGATCGGCGAGGAGGGCCTGGCGCTGGGTGAGGAAGGAGCGGGCGGCGAGTCCTTCGGCCTTCTGGATGGCGGAGAGGAGCTCGAGGGCGGGTCGTTTGGAGAGCTGGTCTTTGGTGAAGCGGTCGTAGATATCGTGGGCCTTTTTGATGTCAGGCAGATTCACATAGGCGCGGCCGAGCCTGGAAATTTCCTTTGGCAAAAGCTCTCCCTTTTCGTCGAGCTGCGAGAGGAAGCGGATCATGGTGCGGGGCTCGGAGCCGGTCTTTTCGACAAAATCGATGGCGATGCGCAGCACCTCGGTATCCTGCGGAGCCCAGCGGTTGGCTTCATTGAGGGAGCGGGCAGCGTTAGCCCAATCCCCAGCGGTCATGAAGCGGCGCACTTCGGCAATGTAGCTGCGGCCCCACCAGCCCCTTGCCCCAGCGGCGATATTTTCGAAATACAGCCACCACAAGCCCGCGAAAATGACCATGCCGATGGCGGTCCAGAGCAGCAAGCGGCTGGAGGTTTCCTCGGCGATGCCCGACTCGGAAAGCGCGGGGGGAGTGGACGGAGGGCTAGTCTCAGGCGTGCTCATCGACCGGATTGTGTGGCTGGCGCTTCGAGGAGGCGGGGATTATTTGAGTTCGAGCACGAGACGGAAGCCCAAATCGGCACGGGTGCTGGTCTTCGCGGCGTGTTCGCGGGAGGAGGTGAGGAGGCGGTCATGCTCAAACATGAGCCAACTTCCGCCTCGGATGACGCGTTCATCAGCCGCTGCGGGCCAAGCGTCCTCGATCCATTCGGAGACGTTGCCTCCGATCTCATGGAGGCCGAGGGAGTTGGGCGTCGATTTATCCGTGGGGGAGGTGTAGGAATAGCTGTCGCTAAAACCGGGGACGCGGGTGGCATCGAGATTGACGCTCATGATGGGCGGCTTCCACTCTTCGGCGCTGCGAATCGGCCAGGGGAAGTGCAGCTTATCGGCCAGGTGGCGCTCGGCGGGGTCCTTCCCGGTTTCGCCTTTCAGCCCGGCGGCAAGGCTCCACTCGAGGTCTTTAGGGAGGCGGTAGGTGGCCCCGGCGGGGATGAGCTGAACCTTGCTTTCGTTTTCGGTGAGCCACTTGCAGAAGGTCTTGGCATCATCCCAGGAGATACCGGCGGCGGGATGGGTATCCCCGAGGAGGAAGGGCGGCTTTTTAACCCAGGTGCCATTGGTGGCCTTCAGCCAGGCTTCGTAATCTCGGACGCGAGTCTCCGTGGTGGCGATGAGGACTTTGGCTCCACCTTCCAGCGGGACGAAACGAATACCGAGGGTGTTGGTGTAAGTGCCGCCAGCAATGGCAGGAGAGAGCTTGGAGGGATCAGGAAGCTCGGAGCTAACGCCACCACCAGCCATTTTCTGACGGAGGGCATCGATGGCAGCTTTGTCAGTGCTGTCCGCATCTCGCATGCGCTTGATTTGGTCATCCACGCTCTGCTTGTTGGCAGCTGCGTTTTCGGCCAGAACCATGGCCGTACGCTGTTTGTCCTCAAAGACGCAGCGGAATCCCACGGTGGGCATGCGCATATCTGCCGGGACGGTGTAGCGGTAACCGCTGACGAGGCATTCCCGGCGAAAGTAGGCCCAGGAGCCGCCCCGAAGGATACCCTTGGGCGTGGATCGCACATCCGGCTTCTCAGTCCATTCCCAGGCATTGCCTGCGAGGTCATAGAGACCTTCGGGGGTGGCCGTAAACTGTCCCACTGGGGCGGTGAACTCGTAGCCATCCGAATAGCCGTCGATTTCATGCTCGGCGTAGTTCGCCGCTTTCGCGGGCGGAGGCCAGATCAGCCCCCAAAGGAAGGTCTGGCTATCGGCCAGCTTGTCTTCAGCCGTGAATGCTTTGCCCTTACGGGCGGCCGCCAGCCCGGCCGCGGCATCCCATTCCTCTGGCGTGGGCAGGCGGTAAGACTGGGCGTTGTTGATGAGGCTTTCCTCACGCTCCTTTTCCGTGAGCCAGTTGCAGAAGGTGATGGCATCCTGGAGATTTACCCCGACGACGGGGTGATTAACTTCCTGTTTGAAGTGCGGCTGGAAGGACCAGGGGAATTTCCTCGCTTTCAGAAACTCGTTCCACTCACTCACCCTCGTCTCGTAGGTGGAGAAGAGTACGGTAGTGCCAGGAATGGGCACAAAGCGCATGCCCAAGGTGCTTTTGCGACCTTCCTGCATGAGATCGGGCTTGGTAGGGGATGTCGCGTCCTGAGCTGGCAGGGCAGTGGTGAGGAGCAGGCCGCCAAAAGCGGCCCAAGTCAGGCGTGAGTAAGGTGAATTCACAGGCATGGAAGTGGTTATTTAGTCGGTACGGGCAGCCTGGTCAGCAAGAATTTCGCTCGCATCAGGCTCAACCGGTTTTTCGGAGCGATTTTGCCCTGAACTTTGTCTTTGCGCTCTGGGCCAACGTGGTACACTCGACCTCTTTTTTCTGAGAATTAGCCTTCCACAACCCCGGCAAGCAAAGGCCTTTGGTCCGTCATTTTTTGACCCTGACCAAAGGCGGCAGCGTACCTCCATTTATTCATGATTGTCCTCGGTCTCAACGCCTTTCACGGCGATTCCTCCGCCGCCCTCGTTAAAGATGGCAAGCTCATCGCTGCCGCTGAAGAGGAGCGCTTCCGCCGCATCAAACACTGGTCAGGTTTGCCCACCGAGGCCATGAAATGGTGCCTCGCGGATGCGGGTCTCAAATTGAGCGATGTCGATCACATCGCGATCAACCGGAACCCGAAGGTCAATAACCTCCGCCGCGCCCTCTACGTCCTGCGCCGCCGCCCGAGCCTGAGCCTGATCTTCAAGCGCCTCGCGAACATGAAACGCGCCGCTTCCTTTGAGGAGAACGTTCAGGCTGCTTTTCAAGGCGAGACGCTCCGGGCCAAAGTGCATCATGTGGAGCATCATCTGGCCCATCTTGCCTCCGCCTTCCTCGTTTCGGACTTTGATGAGGCCGTGTGCCTCTCGATTGATGGCTTTGGCGATTTCGCCAGCTCCACCTGGGGCATGGGGCAGGGCAATGACATCCAGATCGATGGCCGCGTGTATTTCCCGCACTCGCTCGGCATCTTTTATAGCGTCATCACCCAGTTCATCGGCTTCCCTTACTTTGGCGATGAATACAAGGTCATGGGACTCGCCCCTTACGGCGAACCCAAGTACATGAAGGAGATGCGTGAACTCGTCCACATCCAGCCCGACGGCACCTTCAAGCTCAACCTCAAATACTACCGCCATCACGACGAGGACGTTCATTACACCTGGGACAACTGCATTCCCGAAGTGGGCACTCTCTATAAGAAGGAGCCGATGGAAGCGCTCTTCGGCCCCCAACGCGAAAAAGGAGCCGCTTTGGAGCAAAAACATCGCGATCTCGCCCGCAGCGCTCAGGCCATGTATGAAGAAGCCTTCTTCGCCATGCTGCAAAGCCTCCACGCGAAGTATAGGTGCGATGACCTCGCCTTCGCCGGTGGCTGCGCCATGAACTCCGTCGCCAACGGCAAGGTGTACCTCAACTCGCCCTTCAAGCGCATGTATCTCCCCGCCTCCGCTGGCGATGCCGGTGGTGCTATCGGATCTGCTTTTGTCGTCAGCAGGCAGCAAAACCCGACGAAATATGTCATGGATCACGCCTACGTCGGGCCCCGCTCCACCGACGACGAAATCAAATCGCTGCTCGACTCCCGCGCCGCCGACATCCAGGCCGAAAACTGCACCGTCCGCCGCTATGACGACGAAGGCGAGCTTTGCAAAGCCACCGCCACTGCCATCACCGAAGGCAAAGTCATCGGCTGGTTCCAAGGCCGCATGGAATGGGGTCCGCGTGCCCTCGGCAACCGTTCCATCCTCGGTGATCCCCGCCGCGCCGACATGAAGGACATCCTCAACCTCAAGATCAAGCGTCGCGAGTCCTTCCGCCCCTTCGCCCCGTCCATCATGCGTGAATACGTCACCGAATGGTTCGAGCAAGACGACGATGTGCCCTTCATGATGGAAGTCTTCCAAGTCAAACCCGACAAACGAGCTCAAGTGCCCGCTACCACCCATGTCGATGGCAGCGGCCGCCTCCAAACTGTCCACCAAGAGACCAATCCGCGCTACCACCGCCTCATCGATAGCTACCGCCAGATCACCGGCGTCCCGATCGTCTTGAACACAAGCTTCAACGAAAACGAACCCGTCGTCTGCAAACCCCAGGAAGCCCTCGACTGCTTCCTCCGCACCAAGATGGACGTGCTGGTGCTCAACGACTGGATCGTGACCCGCTGACGCGGGAATGACGAAACCAGAATAGCGAATGACGAAACCATGATCTCCCCGCTCATCTCCTCATTCGTCATTCGTCATTCTTCATTCCGATGAAAGGCATCATTCTAGCCGGCGGCTCAGGTTCCCGCCTTTATCCGCTGACGCAGGTGGCTTCGAAGCAACTCCAGCCGGTGTATGACAAGCCGATGGTGTATTACCCGCTCACGGTGCTCATCGCCTCGGGCATCCGCGAGTTCTGCCTCATTTCCACGCCACAGGACATCCCGCGCTACCAGCAGCTTCTCGGCGATGGCAAACGCTGGGGCATCACCATCGAGTATCGCGAGCAGGTCAAGCCAGAAGGCATCGCGCAGGCGTTTTTGATCGCCGAATCCTTCATCGGCAGCGATCCAGTCACCTTGATCCTCGGTGATAACATCTTCTTCGGTGGCGATGCCTTCCCGCGTGCCTTTGCCGAGTTCAAATCAGGTGCCACCGTCTTTGCCTACCACGTCATCGATCCCGAGCGTTACGGCGTGGTCGAGTTTGGTTTTGATGGCAAAGCCCTATCTATCGAGGAGAAACCCGAGCATCCGCGTAGCAACTACGCCGTGCCCGGCGTGTATATCTACGACAACGAGGTCCTTGCCATCACTCGTGCGCTGAAGCCCTCGCCGCGTGGTGAGCTGGAGATCACCGACATCAATCGCGAATATCTCCGCCGTGGCACCCTGCACGTCCAGCGTCTCAGCCGCGGCACCGCATGGCTCGATGCGGGCACGAGCACGAGTCTTCACGATGCCTCCGCTTATGTGCAGACGATTGAAAAACGCCAGGGCATCAAGCTCGGCTGTCCTGAGGAGGCGGCGCTGCATCGCGGCTTCCTCAGCATGGATGAATTTGAAAGCGTGGTCGCTGCCATGCCAAAGTGCGAATACCGCGAGTACCTGAGCGGCATAGCTGCCGATGTGCGCCGCCTTGGCATCGGCGCTGCTTGATTGATGGCATGGTTCCTCACCCCGTCCTCTCCAACCGCTACTCGGCTCCCGAAGAGAGACCCGATTATGTCAAAAATCTGTTCGATCAAGGTGCTGAGCACTACGATCCCGTGGTGGGCTGGGGCTTTTGGGGCACGGGAAACCTCTACCGCAAGGACGCGCAGCGCCGCCACGGCCTCAAGCCGGGGATGCAGTTGCTCGATGTGGCTTGCGGCACCGGTTTGATGGCCGTCGCCGCGAAGGACGTCCTCGGCGGCGATCAGACCATCACCTGCGTGGAGCCCAGCGATGGCATGCTCGCCGTCGCCCGGAAGAAGCTCAACGCCACCTTCATTCAAAGCGGCGCGGAAAGCATGCCGTTGCCGGAGGCTGCCTTCGATTTCCTCACCGTCGGCTATGCCCTGCGCCACTTCGCCGATTTGGAAGCCACCTTTCGCGAGTTCCACCGCGTCCTCAAACCCGGTGGCAAAGTCCTCATCCTCGAAGCCACGCGTCCTGCCAGCAAACTCGGCTCCTGGTTCTTCAAGCTCTACTTCGGCCGCATCTATCCCTTCTTCGTCCGCCTCTTCACCCGCAGCCAAAAAGCCGAAGAAATGATGGTCTATTTCTGGGAGACCATGAACGTCTGCGTGCGACCCGATGACGTACTCAAAGCCTTCCAAGCCGCAGGCTTTGAAAAAGCCGAACGCACCCCCGTCATCGGCTGGTTCAGCGAATACACCGCCGTTAAATGATCCGCCGTTTTCACAGATTCCGCCGATTGGCCCTTCTCTGTGAAATCTGTGTTATCTGTGGATAAAAAATGAATCTCTTAATCACAGGCGGTGCTGGTTTCATCGGCTCGAATCTCATCCGGCATGTCATCGACAAGCCGGGTGTCGTGAAGCTCGTTAATCTCGACTGCCTCACCTACGCCGGTCATCTCGAAAACCTCGCTGGCATTCAAGGCACGCATCCGCGTTACACTTTCGAGCAAGTCGATCTCCGCGACAAAGACGCCGTCCACCGCGTCGTTTGCGAGCATGATATCACCCACGTCATGCACCTCGCTGCCGAAAGCCACGTCGATCGCAGCATCTCTGGCCCCGGTGACTTCATCACCACGAACATCAACGGCACCTTCAACCTCCTCGAAGCCTGCCGCGCTCATTGGCAAACCAAGAACCAGGAACCAGGAACCAAGAACCGGTTCCACCACGTCAGCACCGATGAGGTCTTCGGCTCTCTCGGCGAAACCGGTTTCTTCACCGAAACGACGCCCTACGCTCCCAATTCGCTTTATTCGGCCTCCAAAGCCTCCAGTGACCTCCTCGTTCGTGCTTACCACCACACTTATGGCTTGCCCACGGTCATCACGAACTGCTCCAACAACTACGGCCCGTATCAATTCCCCGAGAAGCTCATCCCCGTCGTCATCCAGAGCATCCAGGCCCGCAAACCCATCCCTGTCTATGGTGATGGCATGAACGTCCGCGACTGGCTCTACGTCGGCGACCATTGCGAGGCTCTCTGGATCGTTCTCACCTCCGGTAAACTCGGCGAGACCTACAACATCGGCGGCCACAATGAGAAGGCGAACCTCCATCTCGTGCAGCTCATGTGCGATTTGATCGACGAGTTAAAACCTGAACTCGGCGGCAACTCCCGCAGCCTCATCACCTTCGTTGCCGACCGCCCCGGCCACGACCGCCGCTACGCCATCGATGCCTCGAAAATCGACCGCGAACTCGGCTGGCGTCCCGCCCACACCTTCGAGGCCGGCATCCGCGAAACCGTGAAATGGTATCTGGAGCAACAAGACTGGGTGAAAGCGGTGAAAGGCTGAGCTTAGCAGTCGGTGTCATCCCCCGTTATCCTTCCGCCATGACAACGCTGCAAATCCCCGTCGATGACCGCTGGCTCCTGCGTGCCGGAATGACCGTCAACGAGCTGGCTGGTGAACTGCGTGATTTCCTGGCCGCGAAACTTGACGAATCAGGCCGCCGCACGCTCGGCCAGGCCGCTGAGATGGCCGGTCAACTCGTCTGGAGCATCATGGAGACAATTTCCCGCATGGGAGTGTCCGTGATCAACATGGACCTCGACATGCTCAAGCATGACCTCGCTGCTGCCTGAGCCTCTCATCATCTGCGATGCCCGCCCGCTCATCCTGCTGGCGAAAATCGCTCAGGCAGGTCTGGTATTCAAACTCGCTCATCAAGTGTGGATCCCCGATGTCGTCTGGCAGGGGAGGAACCGCGCATGCAAAAAATCGCTTCGAAACTGTTCCTGATTATTCTCTTGGCTTCCAAGGGCAAACCGGTAGTCTCGCGCCCTCCTTTTCCGACCTGTGCCGACCACCTCATCGTGCAGAATTCCTCGATGGGTCCCCTGCTCACAGGGACGACCTAGGGCGGCAGCGTGTCGGATTCAAAAATCACAGAGAATGGATCGAGCGAGGTGGTAACGCAGGCCCGATGAGCATGCAGACTGAGGAACAACACGCATGCAAGAGTCCTTCACAGCCTTCCCGATGGTCCAGGTGGGTGCGGCGTCTGGCCGCGTACAGCGGAGCGCAGGGTATCGTGCTGCTGGTGAATGCATTGAGTGGATTTTTGCTGGTTCGCGGGATGAGCAAGGAGCAGTACGCTTGGTTTACTATCGCCAATTCACTCCAAGCTACGCTGAGTGTGATGTCCGATTCGGGGCTGGGCAGTGCGATGATGGCTTTGGGCGGGCGGGTATGCGAGGACCGCTCCCGCTTCGCGGCGCTGATGGCCATGGCGCAAGGTCTGCGGATCAAATTCATGCTGCTTGCCGCGGTGGTGACGCTGCCCGCAGGCTGGTGGGTGCTGGCAAAGAACGACGCTCCTTGGTGGGTGATCGTGACATTAATAGCGCTGGTGACGATCACAGCTGTGCGCTCCGTGGAGGCAATCGTGCTGGGCATGGTGAACCGCCTGCATGGGCGCATGCGATTTCTGCTGGAGGCCGATCTGACTGTCAGCCTGACACGCACGGCCTTGGTCTGTCTGGGGATGCTGCCGGGACTCACGGCAATCTTTGGGGCAGCAGCCACGGCCCTGGCTCAGTGGATCCAGACGGCCCTGCTACGCCGCCAGACACGGGCGGACATGGAGAGTCCCGGCGAGGCAGATCCAGCGTGGAAGCCGGAATTCGAGGGCGCAGTGAGGAATTTGTTTCCTCTTTGTCTTTTCAACTGTGTGCAGGGGCACATCACGACGTGGATTTTGAGTCTCTTCGCCGCTACGGAGGACGTGGCGGATGTGGGAGCGCTGGCACGTCTAAGCATCGTTTTCACGTTTCTCGGTCTGCCGCTGGCGCAACTGATCCTGCCACGAATTGCTCGCACGCAGGAGCCGAGGCGGCTTCTCAGGCTGTGCCTGCTGGCTCTTGGCGGTGTGGTGGTGGCCTCTTTGGTGGTCGCCGGGCTGGGCGTGGTGTTTGCCGATCAGGTGCTGTGGCTCCTCGGCGGCCAGTATGCGCATTTGCAGAGCGAGTTGGCTTGGTATTTGGGCTACTTAGTGCTCGGGGCAGTGACGAACGCGGTCTGGGGGCTGTGCTACACGCGAAATTGGGTGCGCCTCGCCTGGATACAGATTCCGGCCGCTATCCTGGCCCAAGGCATCGCAGCTTGCTGGCTCGATCTGAGCCTTGTGTCCCACGCCATCGTGTTTTCCGGCCTTTCCAATCTCACGGGGCTACTCATCGCCGGGTATCTCGTCGTGCGTGGCCTGAGCAACTCATGGAAGGCCGGACTCACTCCTGCCGCTTGAACCAGAATCTATGATTTCCCACCTTTTCTATTCCATTCTCCGCCGTGGGACAGGTTTGCTGCCGCCTCGCCTACGGTTGCGGGCGTTAACTTTCATTGATTGCCTGATCGGTGCGGCGGAGCCGGAGAATGTCTATGTGCCACCGCTCGTTCCAAAGCAAAGGCGACGTGTGGCGGTGGATGTGGGGGCGAATAATGGCGTGACCACCTGCATCATGGCGGGCTTGTTTGAGCAGGTGCATGCCTTTGAGGCGAATCCGAGGCTGGCGGGTGAATTGAAGACAGGCGCTCCGGCGAATGTGCAGGTGCATGGTGTGGCGCTGTCATCGCAGGCGGGCGAGGCCGTGCTGACTGTGCCTGTCTCTGCGGGCGTGACGATGGAAGGCTGGGGCAGCATGGAGGCACCGCTTCTGGCGCAGTTTGAGCATTTGAATCAAATCCGAGTAGAGACTCGCACGCTGGATTCGTTCAGCCTCACGGAGGTGGATTTGCTCAAGATCGATGTCGAGGGGCATGAGATGGCGGTACTCGCTGGGGCTGGTGAGACCATCCGTCAGAGCCTCCCTTGGCTGATCATCGAGGCGCTCGATGAGCAGCAGGACCGCGTGCGTGAGTTTGTTCTGCGGTTCGGCTATCAGGAGACGACGCTTCATACTCTCACGGGGCGCAAGAGCTCCGCGCACAATTTGGTTTTCCTTCCACCTATCCCATCATGAATGCGATCTTTGCCCAATGGCTGACTAAGCTAAGCCGCTCGCTGCACCCGCGGGTGGGCGCGAGCCTGTATTACCGGTATCTTAGCCGGATGAATCTAGGTAATGAGCCGTTTCAAGAGGCTCCGCTGCGCTTTGCGCCGGGTTTTCGCATGAATCTGATGCGTGGAGATTCCTGCCATGGCTGCATCGCCTACAGCGGCTGCTATGAACTGCCGCTGACCCGTCGCCTGTGCGACATCGCTAAGAAGGAAGGCGGCATGCTCATCGACGCGGGAACGAACTATGGCTACTACACCCTGCTGTGGACGGCGGCTCGCCCTGACAACCGGGTCATCGCCTTTGAGGCCTCGCCGAGGAATTTTCCGAAGCTGCTCGCCAATCTAGAACTCAACGGTGTGGCGGAGCGCGTCACGGCCGTCAACAAGGCGGTGGGAGACGTGCCAGGAATGGTTCATTTCAAGATGTCTGATCCAGGTCAGAGCGGCTGGGACAAGGTGACTGATGATGAGGCGGAGGCTGATTGGTCCGTGCCACTGACGACGCTGGCAGGAGAGCTGCCTGATCAGGAGTACACCGCCTTAAAAATCGACTGCGAGGGCTATGATCACAAGGTTGTGCTTGGAGTGATGCCCTTGTTGAAGGCGCGGAAGATCCGGCATGTGTTTTTTGAGGAGAACCCTGGATGCCTGGAGAAATTTGGCGTGGGGGCGGGTGAGATCGGGGGACTGCTCGAATCGCTCGGCTACAAGGCGACGGTCAAGACGCTCGATGAGGGGATCTATTACGACACGGTCGGCAACCAGAAGACCGACCCGCAGATCTCCTACAACGATTGGAACCAGGATTTCGCCGAGGGTTCCAACTTCATCGATCCGCTGCTCAATGGCGACCGGATCACCAACGAGGGCAACAACAAC
>Ga0114980_10000132_pt1 | contig 48537 bp, 56 predicted proteins | sample S_140806_EF_Meta_FD_87018 | JGI IMG/M metagenome (GOLD analysis project Ga0114980, IMG submission 87018) | Freshwater microbial communities from Lake Simoncouche, Canada to study carbon cycling - S_140806_EF_MetaG | ecosystem: Environmental > Aquatic > Freshwater > Lake | place: Lake...
ATATTGAAGTTGTCCCTCAATTGAAGATGGACTTGTTCCAGTACTACGAGCAAATCTACCAAGACCGTAATAACGATCCGCAGAAGTAAACTGGATTATTCCAAAACCAGCACCACAAGACTCATAATTAACTCTTGCTCCACCCTCGCAAATATTAGGAATAAAGTTTGATTCCTGTTTGATATTTCCAAGAATAGTGGCAAGTGCGTTCTTATCCTTGATTCCCTTCTTTTGAAGATACTCTAAAGCATAAGACTCGTGTTGATTACACCCTTTACATTTCCAAATCTTTTCCTTTTTTTCGACCTCTGTTTGAGCAGTATGCTCTTGTTTAGATTTGGTCTCGGATTGCTTCTTATAATCTTGAATAGTCAGTTCTAGAGTATCTGTTGATATTTCAGGAACTGATGGAGCATAGACTGGTAGAAGCAAAGATGAACTGAAGGCAGATGCCACAGTAAATGAAAGGGATGTAATTGTTGAAAATAGCATTAAGTTTAATAGAATTCGGCATCCGTATAAGTAAAGGAGAATTTCCACACCCTCTCGGGAGGCATTACCCACGGCTCTAGGGTTACAATCAAGTTCAAATAATAAAATGAACTACCCCAATACCTTTGGTATCAGGGCTTCAGCATTCATAGACTTAACTAATGTTAACGCCTCCTGCTGTTTTTGTTTAATGTCCGACTGCGTTCAACAACCAGACAGAGTATTTAGTATTTTCAGATCCCCTTATTTAGAGAAACAATATCCAATTTAGCATTTGGAGTATCAAGATACTTAAACCACTCACAGAATTCCTCCTGAAGAGCTGTGGCGGCATCATATTGTTTTGTATTAATAAGTGTCTGAAACCGACAATCCCCCCAATTAGTAATATGGGACATAATTTGTTCTGTTGTCTTTTTCTTATCCATAATGATGTGTGTGTTCAAGCCCCATCATAGCATACCCTAGCGGCACCGTCAAGCCCTAAATAAGAATAAAATGACCTGGTGGTACAGAAACGAAGAATTAATTAATATTCCAGATAAAATGGAAGGATTTGTTTATCTTATCACAAATCTGGATAATGATAAGAAATACATAGGTAAAAAAACCTTCTGGACCCGTAGGAAAGACCCTAAGACAGGAAGAAGGAAGAAGTTAGAGGGGGATTGGAGAAAATATTTTGGGTCTTGTGATCAACTCAAAGAAGACGTAAAAAATCTCGGAGAAGATAAGTTCCGCCGAGAAATATTATACTTATGCCCTCATAAGAAATCAATGAGTTATTATGAGACAGCAGAACAATTTAAACGAGATGTATTATTAAGAGAAGATTATTATAATACAAATGTTGAAGGAAGGTTCTTTAGTTCAGAGAAAGAACGTATATATGGAATAGTATTAAGTGGGATTATTTTTTGATTCCTTTCTTTACCTCGTTATACGCAGCTAATCCTTCTGGTGTTACTTTGCCAGAACTACCGAAACTTCTAGGAGTGGTGGTGGCTGCTGGTGTTGTGGTTGTTTGGGTAGAAGGAACGGCTGGGGGGTTAATATCTATAGTTGGATTACTATCCTTACTGCCAATGCCATAATAATGAATATCACTATCTCCAGTTACGTTTATGCGTGAATTAGGCGGAACTGCTGTATTATTTATGTTAGTAGTGGATGCTGCTGGTGTTGGTGTTGTTACATTATTATTAGCTGCATCCCGAGCATCTTTTGCTTTTGTTGCCTTTTTATGAAAATCCTTAAAGGTTCGTGATTTTAATTTTGGGTCTTTTAAATCTCTTCTCTCTATATTGTTGGCTGCAGCCGATGCTCTTCGTTGAGAAGGAGATGGTCCTTGGGGAGTTGATGGTCCTTGATTCCTAATGGCCTCTGAACCACCTCTGGCCTGTATATTTGCTCTTCTTGCTCTTCTTATATCTTGGAAAGATGCTCGTTGGGGAGTATTGGTTCTTTGGGAAGAAGATGATCTTTGGGAAGAAGATGATCTTTGGGGAGTTGAATCAAAGGAATAATTTACACTGCTACCACTTCTTCTTGCTGGTCTTGTTGATTGATATATGGTAGGAGTTGATTTATTATCACCACCAGTGATAGCAGAAACCCCACGCTTAATCAATTTACCAAGTCTAGACCTAGCAATACCCTAAATTACTCCAGCAATACCAGATTTCTTTTTTTCTGTCTTCAAATATTGCTGTTTACTTCCAAATTTATTGACGTTGCGTGAATCCTTAGAAATGCGTGGTTTTGATGTATCCTTAAGTACTTTCTTACCCTTATGTACCAAATCTTTACTAGTTCTAATTCTACTCACTCTATTTTTTACATCTTGTGATGCTCTAACATTAGCAACACTTACTTCTAATATAATAGATTCCGTTAAAATTTCATCTGAAAGAGATAAATTAATTAAATCATTGGATTCCTCTAATGAGTACCCATCACTAAACATATCATCAAATATCTCAGTAAAAACTTCCTGAATATCTAAATCTGATAGATGGTCTACAAATTGTAGTTCGGAATATCCAATATTTTCTTCACTTAAAAGTTCTAGGATGCTCATTTGGAATATATTGTTGAATTGTTTATATTAAAAAGGAGCCTCATTTGGGCTCCTATTATATCAATCTTCCAGGTAGTTAAGGGCTAGTTCACCAACAATTTCTTCTGAAAGGTTATTAAGAATAATAAGGGCACTATCATAATCATTAGCATATCCTTCTTGAATTAAATCTTCAAGAATATATTGAGCTAGGAGTTCGTATTGTTCTTCAAGGGATCTAGCTTTTCTAACTACTGACCTACGTTTTGCAGCTAATGCCCCACCATGAAGTTTTTTACCTGTTTTACTAGTGAGGTCGGGTCCAAATCCACGTCTACGAGCACTTCTATTTGCGGCAGGTGGGGTCCAAGCGTTCTCACCATCACCAAGACGGGTCAATCCAAGAGAAGGAGTGGCTGCAAAATAAACCGGATGATTAGATGGTGGTCTTTTTGTTTTTAGTGGGGGACGACCACCAATTTCACCTTTAAGATATTCACCACCTCTCTGAATAGCACCACCAACATTAGAAATAGCACCACCAGCAAGTCTGGCTCCAGTGCGAAGAAGATTAGTGAGTCTAGCCTTACCAGCAGTAGCGGCAGCACCAGGAAGAAGCTGTGCCGCAGTTGCCGCACCAGCACCATAAGACTTCACCTTATTAAATACATTAGTACCAAAGTTTTTTACTTTACTTGCAGTATCCTTAACTGTTTTAACTGCATGAGCTACTCTTGCTTGTCTCTCTGAATGACGGGCTTGTTTCTCTGAACGACGGAAGTTTTCTTTTTTATTAGCTGTAGTAGCTGCAGCTTGCCTAGCCTGTTTAGCCCTATTAGCTGCCCTATTCTCTAGTTGCTTAGGTGGTATTCTACCTTCACATAGATAATCAACAGATTCGGTCAATGCCTCATCAGAAGCAGCTTCCTTAAGAACATCAAACGCTCCATCAGAAGTATATCCATAATCACGAAATTCCCAATATAGAGATTCCACAACTTCTTGAATATCTTCATCCTGCATATAATCAATAAAACGAAGATTATCATCAATATCTTCATTTAATTTATTACTATACAATTCGGCATAGGCTTCAGACAGGTGGTATCTAGACATTTTTTTATAAATCGGTATTGTATCTGTTAGTATTTAGCAAAATACAAATTCTAAACTAAAGTTTAAATCCACTAAATGAATCGGATTTCATATCTTGATTAAGACCACCAACAATATAACTCTCTATAGATTCCTCTTGTGGCGGTGGTTGAACATTTTTACTATTCAACCAATGCTCAGTCCACGGAAGAGGATTATTATTTGCTGGTATATCATAAATTGGCTTAAGACCAATAGCCTTCATACGACGATTAGCAATCCATTCAATGTAATTAAAAAGAAGCTTATCGTTTAAACCAATCATTGAGCCATCTTTAAAAAGATATTGAGCCCATCTCTTTTCCTCATTTACCGCATTCTCAAACATCTTATATACATACGGTTCATCTTCTTTAGCAATCTTTTGCATATCTGGGTCATCTCCCTTCTTCCATTTAGAGATGATATTTTGAGTTAAGAATAAATGATATCTTTCGTCTAGTGCTATTTTTGATATGATTTTTGCAGATCCTTCCATAAGTTGGAGTTCGCCAAAGGCGAAACTGCAAGCAAAGCTAACGTAAAACCGAATACCCTCAAGAATGTTAACATTTGCGATTGCACGATACAATTTTCTTTTGACATCATAGAGTTCCTCTTTTGCGTATGGTACATTTTCATTATTGAACTTCCAGGTGTTTGAAGTTCCATACTGTTGAGCTGAATTAATGAAGTCATCATATGTTCCAGTTACACTCTTTGCTCGCTCCAAAATATTGACATCATCAATAATAGTATCAAATACCTCAGACGGATTATGATACACATTCTTTATAATATATGTATATGAATAGCTATGAATCATCTCCATAAACTCCCACACTTTCATACACGCTTCCAATTCTGGAAGTGAGCAATATGGAGCGAATGCCATTCCTGGACCACGACCCTGAACTGAATCAAGCATAATCTGATACTTTAGATTTGAAGTATAGATATGCTTATGTTCTGGGCGGAGTTTTTGATAATCTGCGCGGTCCTTTTGAATAGGAAACTCCTCAGGACGCCAAAAAGCACCAAGTTGTTCTTGTGTTAATTTATAAAAAATTGGATACTTATAAACATCATATCTCTGAATACCAAGAGGGGCACCAAAGAACATTGGTTGATTTAGAGTATCATTTTTATTGGTATTAAATACCGTCATACCATTAATTTCAGATTGCGCAACTGTCACAATTTTCCTCCTCTGCATTTCCTAATACATCATTAACTAAATCTTCAAGTTTCATATCATCCTTCTTACCGTCATATGTATTAAGATAATATGCCGTCTTATGCCCCTTCTTAAATGCTTGTAAGAAATCATTAACAATAACACTCATAGGAACTTTCTTATTGGGATAATGCTCTGGATTATAATTCCAATTCGTGCTAATTGATTGGTCAAAGAACTTCTGAAATACAGCAACAACATTGAAATATCCATCGTTGGATTTCATATCCCATAAAAGAGTATAATTGTTTTTCAATGTGGAATATTGAGGAACAATTTGCTTAATACGTCTTTTTATGGATAGATAATCTCTTGGTGGCTCAATGCCATTTGTGGCATTTGATACGAGTGAACTATTATGAGAAACTAATCCCTCACAATTATAGTGATGAACATCAGGAACTTCAATATCATAGGTAGGAAGCGTTTCTCCAGTAAACTCAATTTTTTTTACTTTCATTTTTCTCCTTAAATTCTTTGTAATCTTTAATTAATTGTTGTTTTGTGACCGAACATTTTTCTTTTTTGGAACAGTTTAATTCTGGCATTTATGCTTGATATCAAAACTCCATTATATCATCATCTACAGTTAAATCGCAAGCACATTTCCAAATTTGATTATCAAATTCATCTTTAACTAAAAACTTATGAGTAGGAGTACATTTGATTTGTTTACCATCCTCCATAACTAATGTAATAACTTCTTTCATACCATTATAATAAATCTTGTCTACAGATTTATCTCCATCTAGAGAAGGAACCATAATGGGAGAATCTAATGTATGCCACCCAATAAAATCTTGAGATTCAATTTCTTCCCAATTTATCTTCCCATTTTCACAAATTTGATGAAAGTCCATAAAACCTTCAGAAGTTTTTATTTTATGTTCCCAAAAAAGACAAGATTCACTCGGCATTTGTGCCGTAAGTGTGGAATTACGTAATCCATATTGTAGAATATTCCGACGAAGCTCTTCCCAGTCGTGTTGTAATGAAGAAGAACAAATACCATCTACTTCTTTCTTATAAGTATCAATGGGAAGAATTCCATCAGAATACTTGGTTCTTCCGAAATATTCACAATGACCTTTCTCTTTAGCAAGTTGATTTGATGATTTCAACAAGAAATATTGTAGACTTTCTGCTAAACCATGAGCAGCATTCCATGCTTCTTGGTCCTCATAAGAATACCCCAATTTAGCAAAATAGTGAGCCAATCCAATAACACCAATACCAAGAGACCTACGAGCTTTAGTTGATATCTCAGCAGCCTTAACAGGATAATTCTGATAATCAATCAATTCATCAAGAGACCTAACAGATAAATCACATAATTCCTCTAGTTCCTTATCTGATTTAATAATACCAACATTTAACGCACTCAGAACACATAGAGCGATTGCTGGAGGATTTTTATCTACGATGACATCCTCATAAAAATATTCATAATTTTGCATATCTTCAGATTCATTTTCATCAACAAATTCGTATAGTAAATTAGACATTAAAATCTCCATTTTTTCTAATTATGTGTAAACTTAATCCTGTTTTTTCCGACGCTTCCCTCATACAATCGTATATTACTTCCTCAATCTTAACTTTTTTACTCCATCCATTTTTTGAACCATAATTTACTCCTCCTGGTTTCCCTTTACTTTCCCATTCATTGTAATCGTATTTTACATTTTTAATATTTGTCAATTTTTCAATGGTCATATAAAATCCCTCCAGTATCTTTAAGATATTTTTTATATTGTTCAATTTTGTCTATCTTTTATGCCTTTTTTGGTTGTGTTTTTGTTCTTCTTTTGAATCTACTATTTGGATTATCTTTAAAATATTCTTTTCTATACTCTGTAGGAATCTTTGGAGAATGAATTACACCTTCTCCTCCTTTTGTAATATGTTTCTTTGCATAATTTGGATTCATTACAGTAGAATAATGTTCTCTTCCCCATTTATCAACTGCTCTTTGTCCATCCGTTTTCATTAATTTGCCTGGAGTGTTAATATCTTTTTTAGGAACATTAAATGCAATCACTTTTGTTGGTTTACCGTGTCTTCTGCCAAAACTTTGTGCAATTCCTCTATCAGTTGAAGTATAAACATCTGATGTATTAAATCCAGATTTTTTAATTTTATCCTCAGAAGATGAAGAAGTTCCATGATACATTTTTACAAACTTCAATCTTTTTGCCTCTGCAATAAATTCTTGAAATGTTTTCATTTCTTGTTCTTTTTTAAGTATTTAGTTTTCATCATATTGAGTATGACGATGCAAATGTTTCGGTTCAATTGGCGAAAGTCTTTTTTTACCTTTTTCTTGTTGTTTGCGAGATGGATTTCTTCCTACTTTTGCAAATTGATCGCCGTCAGAATCTTTTGATCCAAATCCACCTCGTGTAGAATACAATCTTTCTCTACGATTTCTATGTTCATTTCCCCAATCATCTGATCCCGAACTTGAAGGACTATTATGTGCTACTGTATTATGAGGTATGCGATGAGATACATGTCTATTCCAAACTCTTTCCGCATCTCTTGCAATTTTAATTTTGTCTCCTTCTGTTTTTGGAGTTTTATTATGTCCCCATTCTATTGTATTCACATTATTAAACGGAGATCCTAGAGCTTTATATACGTTATATGTAATTCCAGATGGTTTATGGTGAACATCAATTCCACTAGAATGAGATATTACTTCTACTTCCTTTTCATCTTCACGACTTACATGTGGATTTGGATTTGGATTATCTGCCCCGTGTCTAACTTTAGTTAGAGTCAAATTACTTTGTCTTTCTTGTCGTTGTCTATCTTTAAATTTTTTATTACTTGCTTTTTGCATTGGAGTTTTGCCAGAAAGAAGTTTTTCATCAGGTTCATAATATTTTTCTGCAATATACATAAATTCTTTAAATGTTTTCATTTCTTACTTTGCTTTTAGGTATTTAGTTTTTTCATAACTCCATCTATACCCCTTACAATGGTTAAATTTTCCTTCACAGGTATATTTAATGTTGGAAGGATTTGTTCCTACAAATTTAGAGGCATCACTAATAGATTGAAACTCTCTTAAAAAGTTTCCTTCAATGTCATACTGAAATACTTTAATTCTTTTTACATTTGGATTATTTTTGAGTGTTTGAGATGTCTTACTTTTGCTTTCTTCTTTGTGAGATTTTCCAGCAAATCCACAAGGAGATGGTTGCCCCTTTCTCATTTTACTCCATTTTTCTTTTTGTTCTTCTGTATGTGTTTGATTGTAGAATGGATTTTCTTCTCCAACAAATTTTCCTTTTCTTTTTATACTGCTATTAATAATTTTTCAATGGTCATATAAAACCCCCCCAGTATCTTTAAGATATTTTTTATATTGTTCAATTTTATCTTTGGGAACTTTCACTCTTCGTTTTTCAGTTTTTCCTATGTCATCAATATGTTGAATTGGTTTGGTTGGTAGAGTAATCTCTAGGCAATTATGAACCAGAATATTATTTGCAAAGAAGTTATGTGTTCCTTCTACAGTAATATCATAAACTGGTATTTCTTCTTCAAGATATTCAATTATAAGAAATGTACCGACAGTATGACTTTCCCCAACATAAACTAATTGGTCATTTGGAGTTAAATCTTTTGCCATCACATATCCACGATTTTTTGTGAATACTTTATGCTCTGGTGTCACTACAATACTCTTACCACTTTCTTCATCAGTAATTCTCATTACCTTTGCTTTTGGAGAAGTTTCCGCAAATGCAGTTATTGGTGCCCATCTCTGCTCACCAGTTTCAATGTCATATGAAAGAACTTCAAGATTTTTGATAAACATATTATTTAAAAATTCATCCAAATCTTTAATTTTAATTTCAGTCATTTTATCATTACAATCACCGACAATAGTATTGTCCGAATAATCGTCAAGATTATGTTTGATCCAAATCAAAGTGTTTCCAGCAACACAAAGGTTACTCATATCAATTTTATCCTTAAAAGAAGAATGAGAATTGGAATGATCGATATTCATAATATAAATCCTACCAGTTTCATTCCTCTCATTTAAGAGCGAAAGAATGAGTTCTTGAGCCTTAACAGTTTTTTTCTTAATGGACGAATCTTTCTCATATTGAACGTATAAAGAGTCAAATAAATCTGTTCCGAAAGAATCATATAGTCCAGGTACATCATGTGGGGAGAATAATGTAATTTCACCATCTTTAATAAATCGCTCATAAAAAATCTTAGATATACAAATTCCATAATCAATATTCCTTACTCGGTTCTCATCATTTCCTTTATTATTTTTAAGAACCAAAACACTTTCAATTTCCTGGTGCCAGATAGGAACATAAGCAGTCATACTAGCCTTACGAATACCACCCTGGTGGCATGATTCTAGTGAAGATTGGAATTTCTTTAGAAATGGAATCAATCCAGTAGAAATAACTTCACCGTTACGAATCTTACTACCAATTCCACGTACACTACCAACATTTAATCCAATTCCAGCTCTACCAGCAATATACCTAATCATTGCCCCATCAGTAGCAATAATACTTTCCAATGAATCTCCACAAGAAAGTAAGGTGCAAGAAGCAAATTGTTTTAGTTGAGTTCTAACTCCAGCCATAATTGGAGTAGGAATATTAATCTTATGTTTACTAATTGCATCATAATATTTCTTAACATATCCCATTCTTGTTTCCTTAGGATATCTAGAGAATATAACAAGAGATATCATAATATACATGAACTGAGGACATTCATATAAATTACCATTACTCCTATCTTGTATGAGATACTTATCCACTACTTGACGCAATCCAGCATAAGTGAATAGATAATCTCTACCGTGATCGATGTAACTATTTGCCTTATCTATTTCTTCCTTTGAGTAATGATTATAAATCTCGTTGTCATATAATCCAAGAGATATACAAGAATTAATTTGGTCCTCAAGATGAGGCATATCAATTCTTCCACCATAAATGCTTTTACGAATTGAGAATAGAAGAAGTCTTGCCGCAACAAATTGATAATTTGTATTTTCTAGTGATATCAAATCACTAGCACTCTTAATAAGAATCTCCTGAATCTCAGACGTAGTAATTCCATCATAAAATTGAATACCCGATGCCATCTCTACTTGAGACGCAGAAACCCCAGAGAGACCCTTACAAGACTCACCAACCATATTATGAAGTTTTTCTAGATTCAGGTCTTCTATTGACCCATTTCTTTTAGTTACCTTAATTCTACTACTCATTTTCTTTTCCATTCATTAAACTTAAGAGTTGCTTCTAGACCAGAATATGTATTTGATTCTAGTACAGATTGTATTTTATGTCCAGCCAAAATCATATCATTGACATCCTTATCCCTAATTATACTTGGCCAAATAACAATTGACTCGCCGTTTTCTATCTTTCTAATCATTCTATTGTGTATATCAACATTTCTCGGCTCATTATCATAAACATAAATCGGATGTTTAATATTTAGATTGAATAGATTAGCATCTGCTCCACACATAGCAATAGAATTATTAACAAACTCAGAATCAAATGGTCCTTCCAATACATAAACTGGTAATTCTAAATTAACATCATCATATCCATAAATTTTAGGTGCCGTATCATTTAACATTACTGTTATATACTTTACCTGATTATATTTTATAGACCTTCCCTGAATACCAATTAATTCCTTTTTAAAATACAACGGAATTATAATTCTGGATTCTTCAATAGAAGTATCATCAAATATATGTTGTAATGTATTCACCCAAGTTTTAAAATTCTCAGCGTAAAAAAATCTTGTTGGATTAATGCCACGATTCTCCAAATAAAATTTAGATTTTGAATTTTCTGATGCTTTCGGTAAGTCAATACTTTTTTTAAATGTTGGAATTTTGAATTCTATTTTTGGTTCTTCCACAACAAAATTCTTTCCAGTATGACCATTCTTAAATTTTTCTAAACAATATTGCTGATGAAGAATTGGGTCAATTTGTTTAAGAAAGTTATTCAGAGAAATATTAACTCCACAATTATGGCATTTATAATTTGTGTTATTCTTAACCGAATAAAAATATCCCCTAGTCTTTGACTTATTTCTTTGTGAATCTCCACAAATTATACAACGACAATTATAGAGATTTGAATTCTTTTTTATAAGTCTCTCAACGTGAGTAGACAAAAGATTAATATATTTGTCATCTATCAAATCCATATTATGAGAATTACACCATAGCCATTATAGCACAGTTTACTCGGATGTCAACCGTTCAAGGCTTCTGAGTGGAATGAGAATACTGCTGAATCTCAGATGGAGTTACGATACCACCCATCAATTGAGTTCCTGCGGCAACTAAAACGGCAACTACAGTACCAATCCCAACTACCATCCATTTTACCTTAGAAACCTCACTAATTCTTTCTTCTAACTTAGATATTTTATCTCTAGACCTCTCATGTTCACGTTCATTATTTTCTTTCATTTCACCATACATTCTAAGAATCAATTCATCATTCCTTTCCGTTTGAATGATTTTTTCGTCATGAGCAGCTAACATATTTCTTATATCCGCACTAACTTCACTAAGACGAATAATAGCATCATCCAGCTTGCTTATATTATTTCCAAAATCTATCAGCTTCTGTTCTAGAACAGCAATTTTTACAATTTCTTCGGTCATAGTTCTGTACAAAGTGAAAGGTGGAGAACAAAATCACTTTGAAACATCTTGTTATTATTATTTATAATTCAGAGAAGTCCCATAGATTTAAGCCAGTGCTTATATCTATTATTCACAGACCTACCATCTATATTATCATCTCTTCTTCTTCTGAATCCCATTACTGGGTCAAATCCCGCAGTTGGGTCGGCTGAATTAGCACCAAATCCTCCACCAGTACTAGGAGCATTTGCTACGTTTGCTATATCCTCACGAACAATAGCTATAATTTTATCAATTTTTGCCATTAGAAAGTCCCTGTAATTCTGACATACAATATTCATTCATTGGAATATCATGAATATAACAAATTGGATAATCTGGAAGTCTATTAAGAAATACTACAAATGTTTTCATTTCAGACCATAAGGTATTGTCTATTTTATAAAATAACATAGGAGTTGTTGCGTCACCAAAGATATTATAAAGAACTATAAAATGATTAATTATCAGGTGAGTTTTTAATTCACCTGATTTCTTATATCTTTTCAGAAGTCGTTTAATATACTTAAAATGATTTAAATCCTTATGGAAATCTGCCTCAGTCACTGCCTGAGGATTCTCATAATGTTTAATAGCAAAAAGGAGAAATGTCTCCTCATTCAACTCATTAAATATCATTTAATATTCAGGCAGTTACGGTTAATGTAGTTGTGCCAATACCAACACCAGAACTAAAGGCTCCGGCTCCCCCAACATTACGAATCAAATCTGTAATTAGTGAGCTAGTAACACCAGCAGCACCATAAGCATCTGTGATTACACCGATGAAACCTCTTGCTAAATCAATCTTAAGAATAGTAGCATTTGTACGAGTACTAAAGGTAGCAGCCAATCCTGCAGCAATAGTAGAACCAATAGTAGAAGCTGTACCAATTCTAACGAAAGTATTACCAATGGAAACAACTGGAACATTGGTTAGTTTACCAGTAATTGATAGTGAACTACCTACCGCTACATTAGCAACAGAATTTACGTGAATTACAGTGGCACCAATAGCAACAGTTTGACCAGTTGAAACTGCGGTGGTTAGTAAATTAACATTGGCAGCAAGAACCGTAGAAGGAGCAGTGAATGAGAATGATACTCTATTGGTTATTTGACCATTATAACTTGTGGTTGGAACAAAACTACCATTATTAACAAAGTTAGTAACAGTGGAACCGTTAGTAAATGAACCAGCAGTAGCTACAATCGCAGCAGATTCATTAGCATGATTAGCATCAAATGTACGAACACGAACAGTGGCAGCGGCACCAGCATATACTAATTCGTTGAACACTAAATGAACATAACCAGTATATCCAGTAGTAATTCCAGTAGTACCACCAGCACCAATAGAAATTGGAGAGGCTAGATTTGGGTCCTCAAAGAATACAGCAACTGGAGTAGCAAGACCAAGACCAGTTGAATTGGCGGAACCACCAGTAGTGTTTAGTCCAATAACTGGAACAATAACTTCATCATAATAAGAAGTAGAAAGACCAGATTGTTCTACAGTACCATAATGACGATAAATCCAACCACGGTTATCTGCGAAACTGTTGTGTGGAGTACGTGTTCTATCAGCATCACTCAGAAATTTCGGAATGGCGTAATTGTTTGCTGTTGTCTCAGTTGTTGTTGAAATTCCCCAGAGAGCCATTTTTGCTACCTTTACTAATTTATTCTAAGAATATTTATGTCGTTGAATTATTCTAAAATTTCTTGAATGCTGTTTAAATATAATTGATAGAATTCAGAAACTTGACCAGTTCTGTATTCTCCTCTTGCTAATCTAATTTTACTATTTGGTCCGTGTATAGTGGCTCTTATTCTATCATCCCGAGCTCTTCCTGGTTTTAATGGTTTACCATTATGGGTTAAATCTATTGGACCACCAACTGGTAATCCAAGTCTGCGCCTTGTTGCTGCTGGGAATCTATTTTGATCTACCGGTGGTGTTGGTGGTTTTGGTGCTTCAACCGGTTTAGGTTCTGGAGCAACGGCGGTAAATGTAATCCCCCCTTTTCGGTTTGGTTCTGGTCCTGGTGGTTTTGGTGGTAGAGAAGACCACATACTACCACCAGGACCAGAACCAAAAGTTCTATCTCGTGGTGGTCTTACTCTTTCTGGTTTAAGATTAGACCTTTTTAGTGGGGTTCCTCTACCTTTATCATTTCCCCACATAACAACTTCATGAATACACTCTGCTTTTTGGACAAACTCACTAAATCTTATCATCTTAGATATTCTGTAAGTTCTCTTACCATTTCCACATCACCATTCTTTAGGGCAATATCAAGTGCTTCTTGAACATCTGCTCTCTTTGGAAGATTTTCGTGCTTTGTCTTAGCAAACTTACGAATTTCCTTTTCAGAAACGTTATCTACAATATTCAGAACTTCTTTACTTACTTCGGTACGTGGAGTTTCGCCTCTCACTACTGATAATGCAAGACCAAAGAGTTTTTGTTGTTGTTGACTTTCAGCTTTTTCTTGTAGTTCTTCCTCCCATAAACCCCTGACAAATGCCCCAACTCTATCTGTTGGCCTACCTTCACTACGCCTAGCTGCGGAGACTGCCCGTTTAGTTGTTTCAATATCATCCCTAATCTTACCCCTAATATTTTTAGTAATAGCACCAAAAGCTGTTCTAGCTAATCTTCCTTCCCGAGAAGCAGCAGCTATTTCACCAGCTTTCTTGGCTACTTCAACTGCCTTTGTAATTGTTTTACCAGTTTTGCCAGCTAATTCCTTAGCAGTAGTTGTTGCTGCGTTATGTTTATCTACCCCACGTTTAACAGTTTCAATTGCTCTTAAAATGTTCCTTGCAACTCCGTCTTTTACCTTGGAAGAAGGTTGTATTTGTGTAGTAGTGGAAGGCTGCGCTTCAACTGCTTTTTTTGTTGCTATTTTTCCCCTATCTTGCAGAATTTTCTTGCTAATAGTTGATTGTGGGCGTTTGGTAGTTATGGTTTGACCACCTTTTCTTATTCTAGCATTGGTAGTTTGATATTGTTTAGTTCCTTTTGGTGCCTTAGAAGTTTTCACATTTGACTTTGGCTTTTTTAGAAAAAATGCCTCATTCAATAAATATTCCTCACCCAAATCAAACACATATTCAACAAACTTATCTTCACCGAGTTCTTCAATAACCATCTCAATGCCATATTCATTAAGACCCTGTTCATAAAAATATTCAGTAGCAATGTTCACAATATCATTGACATATTCTTCATCTAGTTCAACTAAATCACCAACTTGAGTTCCCTCATTAACACCATCACCACCAATAACTGGATTTATTGTTACTTTATTTTTTACTTGATTTTCTTTAACTTGAGTATCATCAATTTCATCAATAACTTCTTTTAGGTCATTTCTCCAATTTGAAAATGATTCTTTTTGAGTTTTTGGTGGTTTAGTAGAAGGTGGTGTTTGTGGAGGTACTTTTTTCCCCGGGATCAATCCGTTTGTACTATCCCGGACGAATTCTCCACTTTGATTAAAACCCTCTGTTTGAGTTGGTTTTTTTACTGGACTATTCTTCTTCTCTTCAAGATAATTTACATATCTATGTTCTTCTGTAAGATAATTACCGGCAATATTATTGATGTATACCTGCCCCATTTCATTGAAGCCGTCTATGATTCTTTCAGACATCTGGATAAATTCTATATTTCTATACTGCTATTTATGACTTTTACTCTTACGGAAATTGGAGAGGAAGTTCTTAATTTCCTCAGTTCCAGTCATTTTCATAGCATATTTAAGTAATTCAGGAGTACCAACTTCTCTTTGGTCTGCTGAAACACCAGAAACATCGGTCCATTCTTTTAAGTCTTTTATCCAAGACTTAAACATAATATTATTCTCAGTGACACAAATTAAATAATTAGGACCACGACGGGTAACTTTACCAACCAATCCAGTATTTAAGCTTTCTACAACATCATCAATTTTAAAAATATTATCATTATAATATTGTTCTCTGAGACCATCAAAATCCAATAAAGGGGCGATTTCCCACGTTTCAAATGTCTTTTGTTCACCTAACATTTTCTTCTGGACAGCGTGAAATAATGCCTCAGAATCTTTCGGTTTCATTTTCTTAGGAACACCAACCCTAAATGTATTATAATCATTTTCAGCGGCTGCTTTTCTTAATTTTGAAGAAGATGCTGCTTCTACTCCTTGAGCATCTGGGTCACGAGCACCAGCAGAAAGTACATTAATCTCCGAGAAATCATAAAGCTGACCATTATATTGTTTGGCTAACCTCTCAAATTCAGAAAGGCGGTCTGCACCAACAACTATATTAATTTTTTTATATCCATCTTCTTGCGCACCCACTAATACATCAAATATAGTTTTCATATCTTCATTATTAATAATGTTCTCAGCATAATCTGGAAACATCTTTCGCATATACTTAATCTTCTGGTCTGGATTAAGTGGATTTTTAGCTGGGTCTACTGTTCTAGATGGATAAATCTTAAAGTCTCCGCCAGAAGATATTTGTTTTCCTTTTTGTATTAGTTTTTCGTGTCCAATTGTTGGTGGATTAAACTTACCAAAAATTATAGTGAGTGGAGTTTCGTTTTCTGGTTCTGGGGCTGGTGGTGCTTCTTGTGGTGGTGGAACACCCAGTCTTTGTCCACCTGGGGTTTGTGGTTCTTGTGCTCTTATATTTTGTTTTCTTTCTGGTGCTGTGGTAGATTGTTTCTCTGGTGAAGGAGATTTCTTTTTAATAATAACAAGCTGACCCTTAACAGTTTTCGCCTTAAGATTCCCCTGTCTATCAACCCAGGAGCCATGAGCATCACTAACCCAACCCATTCTCTGGGCTTCTGCGGATGCTCTTGACCCTCTTGATTCTTGTATAAAGTGTGAGAACTTCTTCATCTTATAATAGTCCTATACCAATTATTTATAATATTTGATTCCGGGTTGTAATTGGTCTATTTGGGTTTTGGGCAGGTCGTTGTCTTGTTGGTCTCCTTCTTTCCTGTGGAGTTTCATGTGAATGTGGATTTTGTGCCTCTGCAGATCCCTGAGACGACAAGTCTTGTATTATTCCACTACGGTCTACGTAAGTAGGTGTAGCTGTTGGTCTTTTTGGATTTTCAGTTTCTCTATTAGTATTTAACATACTAGTCGCAGTGTTAGTTAATCTCGTTTGGAGTATAGTTTCTGGTTTTGTTGGGTCTGGTAAATTCTTTCCAGTAGATTGTGGTATACCACCACCTGTAATAGAATGTGGATCTGGTGGTGTATTTCCTCTAAGCTCACGACCAACAGCAGCACTGGCGACTGGTTGCAGCTCGGCCATTTCCCGTTCAATTTTTTCTAATTCTGCACGATCTTCTGGTCTATTACGTTGTCGTAACATCCTGGCTTCACGGCGTAATTTAGCCATTTCAGCAGCATTTTCTAATAAGTCTCTTGCGCCATAAGACTCCAATGTAAACCGAGAATATGTCTTCATTTACTAATTCTACTATTATGTATATTTAGTAAAAAAGCACCCTTGCGGATGCTAAATATCAACTATCTCCTTCTACCCTATTTTCGGAACGATGTACACTAAATGTTCCTTCAGGATATCTAGCAGAAAGTTTTTCGTAATTAATCTGCATAATATCCTCAAAGCTAACGTCAATGGCAATACACAATTGAGCAATATACCAGAATGAGTCGGAAATTTCCCTTACTAATTTATCCTTAGTATCGGAATTGAACTCTTTTCCTTGTAGCAAACACTTTTTAATAATATCAACTGTTTCACCAAGTTCAGCAGAAGCACCAAGAGCAAAGGTAAGTAAATGGGTAAATTTTACACCTTGTTCATCAAGTGCCTTAATTCTCTCAATGAGTATATTTACATCACTACTTGTTGGGCTAGTAGTCTGTTTTACAAATTCAATATACTTTGCGCTATCAATCTTATTAGTCAATAAATTTAATTCCTCCAAATTTACTTGTTAAACTTTTTCGTTCTTGACCATCTACCTTATTGTCTATAAGGTCTTCTTGTGCCTTTTGTTCTACATCATAAAACCGCATCTTCGGTCTATCAATACCAACCACAAATTTCCTAAACTTATTTACATCACCATATCTATTCTTAAGTTGTTTAAAAATAATCTGATTTGCTGCTTCTAGTTCCTCGGTGCTAATCATAGCAAATATAAAATCTGCTGTATATACAATACCAACAGAATCACTTGTGTTTGTTAAATCTGGGTCTGTATTATACCCACCTTCTCTATTAAATTGAACCCCAGAAAAAACAGGAACATTATATTCAACAGCTAATCCACGAACCTCTTCAGCAATAGACTTAACATAAGAATATGAGTTTGGGGATGTATTAACTTTCTGTCTACTAGAAGCACATATGTTCAAATAATCAATAAAGATAATATCTGGAACAAATGATTTTTTCAATGCCAAATCATTCAATAAGGCACGAAAATGACCAACGTGCGCAGAAGACGTTGGATATTCCTTAATAACCAAGGCTCCTTGCGTTTTACTAGAAATAGAATTTACCTTATTGATAAATGTAGTCTTAGATAAATTTTCAATATCCTTGATATTTACATCCATCAAATTAGCATCTATTCGTCTTGCTATTTCTTCCTCTGCCATTTCAAGAGTAATATAAAGAACATTCTTACCTTGTGTTAAAAGAGATGCTGCATAATGGCACTTCCACGCAGATTTACCAACACCAGAGAAAGCAATAACCAACGATAAAGTCTTAGGAGAAATACCACCATTAGTAATCTTATCCATATATTCTAATCCGAAGGGTAGTTTTATATCCTTCCTATTATAAAATTCAAACCGTTCCTCATAATCAGAAAGATAATCGTGCCCAATATGAGAATCAAAGCTTACTGCTAAAGCATCTTGTAAAATTGATGGAATAGAATCTCTACTTTTATTTTCATCATTACCATCCGCTATATGAATAGATTCCATTAGAGCTAAGTAAATAGCCCTGTCTCTACACCACTTTTCTGTTGTATTAATTAACCAATCAAACTCAACGTAAACATCATCTAAATTAGAAATTACCTGCGAAATTTCCTTAAAGGTAGTCTCATTCAAGTCTGTTCTATTTTCTAATTCAATAGCTAGAACCTCTTGTGTTGCTAATTTATTATATTCTGATATAAATGATGATATTTGCTCAAATACTATTTTCTGAGAATAGTCCTGGAAATAATCCGATTTGATAAAAGGCAAAACTTTTCTAGTATATTCATCATTATATAATAAATTCCTAAGAATTAAAAACTCAATTTTTTCCATTAAATGTAGTGAAGGTATGTGCTCATAATATATTTGTTGTTGCTAATTGGAGCGTGGCCCTTATGGGGATACAACCATATCGGTGGGAAGATTAGCATTCTACCAGCCTTAGGTGTAATAGTCAAGCCATCAAATGTAGTTTCACCTCCTTCAGATACATCATTAAGATAGAATAAAAAGGATAGAAATCTACGAGACCCAGAATAATCAGCAACATCAACGTGAGTATCAAATAATTCCTCTCCATTATTGATATATCTCTTTATTCTTAACTGTTCAAATAAATTAGTAGAGGGAAAACAAACATCATCCATTAAATCATAATAAGACTTCTTATATTGAATAACTTTTGATATCAAATACTCGTGTATGGTTTCAATATCCGAAGACTTTGACTTATTTTCAGTTAAATTAAACTGAGTAAAATTTGGCTTTTTATCATCACGTATAACCTGGTGAAGATTATTATTATTCTCAAATGTCTGTATTAAAAATTCACATACGTCTGGAGATATTACATCATCATAAACTCTAGCAAAATAATCAAGATTCTTCATCTTCTTTATCATCGGAAGTATATTTACTAGACCCATAACTAAACTTCTGTTTAGCTACCTCATTTAAGTCATTCAATAATTCTTTAGTAAAATATTCCTCTGGATTTTTTAGAATAACATTCTTACCAACCTTTTTACCATTTATCTCATATCTATTACCAACTCTTGGTATAATTCCAGATTCTTCACCGAGTTCAATTAATCCATAATACTTATCAAGTCCTCGTTCATCATAAAACAACCTCACATCAACTTTTTGATTCTCTTTTGATAGTCTTGACTTATGTGTCCTTGCACCAATAACATTACCAACAATCTCGGTTCCATCTTTCTCTTTTGATTTTGATAATTCTACAATTGTTGATGCGGAATAAGAGAGTCCCGTTCCTCCACTCTGAACATTAACTGGACCATATCCACCAACATTTGCATATAAGTGATTAGTGACAATCATAGGTATTTTAGCCTGACCCAACTTCAAAGTAAGCATTCGGAAAGTGGCTTTAATTAATTGTGCCTTAGTCATATCACGAGTCTCTTTCTCGGCAAGGGTATCATTGATTTCCTTATTGGTAGAAAGCATACCCAAGCTATCAAGAACAAACATACAAGGGTTTCGTTCTTCTTCAGATTTCTTCAGATACATATCAACGGCTTTAAGTGCCTTTGTTCTGAATTCTTCAATGGTAACAACGTTCAATACGATAACCCGTGTTAAATCTATACCCTTACTTTCCAGCATTGATTTTGTTACCGCAGCTTCAGTGTCAAAATACAAACAATATCCAGTTGGATTATTGTTCAAAAAGTTGTTCACTACTGCTAATGAGAAGAAAGTTTTTCCACACCCGGAAAGTCCAGAAAATGCGGTAATTTTGTTACCAGAAACACCACCAAAGATACTCCCACTAACAAGAGCATTGAGAATGTAAGAACCAGTGTCCACATACACCTCAGTTTCATTAATATCTGATGCAAGTTGAGTATACTCCCCTCCAATAGTTTTTACTATATCTTTTAAAAAGTCCATAAATTAATTCTCCTTTTGTTGGTATTTTATTCTAAAATTATAAGCCCATAATTTATTATATAAGTCAAATTCCCCACTCAATTTCAATAATATTAAAATCCGCTCAAACTCAGATTCTGTTATTGTTAGATTGATCATAGCATTAAGTAAAGAAAGAAGCAAGTGTATTTCTCTTCTCAACATCCCAACCAACCACATCTAGAATTACTTTCAGTGGTTGAATAAAAGATTTATCAAATTGAACATTGTAATCAACATAGGAATTCAAACCCAATTCAGTTGGGAATTTCTGTATAAAAGTAATTACATTTTCTCTAATTGGATTAGGCAACTTCAGATAACAATACTTCACTCTCTCTCCATTATTAATTAATGAATATTTATTGGTGAGTTTCTTATCTTTTATGTAATGATTATACAAGAGAGCACCTCTTGAATGAATTGGTGTTCCAGAAGAATATATGAATGTATTACATTTGAATTTATCTACATATGATACTGTCCTGGGAAATGATATTTCTTCTGGAGAAAGCGTATTAAATTCCTCACGAGTTTTAGCAATAAAATCAATAACTGATTGCTCATCAGAATTCATAACCAACTCAAGTGCAGTTTTTAATTTATCCCGACAAAATCCTGGAGTAGATGATTTAATTGCCTCAATTCCAGTAATATAAAGTTTTGGCTTAGAGAATCTAACACCTTCATTTTCCCAAACATTAATAATATATTTCTTCTTTCTTAAAAATATAGCACGAGAAGCAATCTTTTCTAATTTCATATGAAGCTTATGTTCATAAACATTTAGATAAGTAGCTAGTTCCTTATATGAATCATTAATATAATCCTGAATTGTAGTAGTGAAAATTTTATTCAAGAAATCTACAATCTCAACATCAGTAGGATTCTTATTCTTAAATATTTTATCCACCAATGGTTTCATATTTAAAAATTCAGAATCTGTATCTGAATAAATTCCATAATCAACATTTTCAGTTTTCAATAAACTATTAAAATATGTGTTTAACTTCTTTTCAATCCAACGAATCGCAAGTTGACCAGAATATGTTACTGCCTCTGCGTTTCTTAAATCATAAAACCTAAAATATTCATTTCCAAAAGAACCATAACAAGAATTTAAACATACCTTTAATCCCTTCTCCATTACACTATATCTTGAAATTTCCTTTAAAAGACTAGGTGATGGAGTTTTTTCATATTGTATCTTCAATTCTAGCATCTTATTTTTATAAGCTTTTCTATCATCAAACATACTCTGAAGAAGTTCTGGAATAAATCCCTTCACATCTTTACGATACATTGATCCATTTGGGCATATGGAATATTCAGGATAAATGGTTGTATCAATCTCCTCATTTAATACAGAATCTACAGAAATATTAGGAAATCTAGTATCCACCAATGTTTCTGGAGATATACCAAATTCCATCATTAGATGTGGATATAGACTTGTTAAATCCAGAGAAACAACATAATCATATGAACCCGGAATGGGCTCCTTCACATAAGCACCAGAGAACTTATTTTCTTTAGTTATAGACTTCTTCTTCTGAGGAATAACTATATTTTTACTTCTTAAATGATTGTATATAATCATATCCCACATACGAACTTGGAAATATACATCCCCATAATTAACTTTGGCAGTATAAGCCATAGTCATTGCGAGTTCAATAAGATGAAGTGTATCTTCTAATTTATCCACAAGAACACAATCTATACGATTATATTCTGTATATAATTGGAAATTATTAGTGTAAAAATCCTTAAACGTTTCATACTCGGTGTGGTCTAATTTACGCTCCCCAAGCTCATTGAATGCTATAGTGTCAAGACGATAATTTTCTGGATTCTTGAATGAATACTTTTTATACAAATCCATATAATCTAGAATTGTTACGCCAGTAATATCATATACCGTCTGATATTCATCATTGCGCTTCTTTGCTTGCTTAGCCTTAACACAATTCCAAGGAGATAATCTTTTTATTTCTTTATCATTAAGAACTCTTGACATTCTACCAACGATATATGGCATATCAAAAAATTCTAATGCCCAACCAGTTACAACCTCTGGAGAATAGTCTTCCCAGTAAGCTAGAAATGACCTAAGTAAATGTTCCTCATCCCTACACCTAATATAAGTGTAATTTGGGTCGGTCTCCTTAAAATCTCTAGACCCCCAAGTAATAATCTTTTTAGTTGAATATTCTTGAATAGTAATTAAAAGAATCTGTTCTTCACAGGTCTCCGGGTCTGGAAATCCATTCTCGGAAGTTGTTTCAATATCTAATGTAATTAGCTTAATTTTCTTAATATCAAATTCAATTGTCTCTTCTGGATATTGGTCGGAAATATATTGATATAGAAACCACTCATTACCATATATGTCAAATCCATCAATATCAGTATATTTCTCAATAAATTCCTTGGATTCTTTTAATGTCCCTGGTTGTATTGGTTTTACATATTCCCCTTCTAATGTTTTGAATTCGGTTGGTTTATCGCTCTTTAAATATAGAGTTGGCCTATATTCAATTCTATCTTGGAAATATTGTCCATTATCATATCCACGAACAACAATAAAATTACCAAGTTGTTTGACATTAGTATACCAGCGCATTAGGTTAATAGTCCCTTGTATTTTTCAAGAATTGTTGAATTTGGTTCTATAATAGTTAAAATCTTATCAGAATGAATCAAGAAGTAATTCTGATTAGTATATTCAACCAACCACGGTTCTAGGAATAGTCCCGGATTAATAGTAAATGGTTCAACTAATTTACAATCTGGTTCTCCAATATCTGAGCTAACTTCTTCAATCTGACTTATTAGAATCTCCTTGGTCGGAAGAAGAACTATCTTGATTGTCTGATTTTCCATAATTTAATACCTCATTGTCATACATTTGCTTAACTTGGTCTATCGGTTCTGTGATTGTTATTACCCAATCAGAAACAATTGGAATTTGTTTATCCTTGGATAATGGCATCCAAGGATTCATAATAATTTTACACGCTGTTGTATTATCATTTTCTGATTTAATCTTAACGATACACGGTTGTTCTAAAAAATATCCAACAACCTTATCGTCTACAATCATCTCAGAAACATCGGAGATTACATCTTCTCCAGATTTAAGTAGAACTAGTTTAATAGTCATAATTTGTATATAGCATAAAAGTAGTATAGCTTGAAAAAGAGAAGCTGTCAACTGGATTTTACCAGATAGCCTCTCTTGTTGCGACAACGATAGTTGGGAATAACCCAATGTTATTTAGCGTTTACGTTTAAAAGAACATACCCATTTTTGGATTTGTTGATAAAAAGTTTTCCTACCATAACAATTTTCTTCCGGTTTAGTGTAAGTAGCTGTTTGCTTTTTATTTTCTAAATCCTTGGCAAATTCCCCTAAACGATTTCATATTGCTGCTTCTTCTGATGTTCTGGAATAACTCTATTTAGTTTTATAACTAACAAACCATCTGAGAAAGAAACCCCACCAACAACTACATCATCTGATAAAGTCCAAGTACGAGTAAATGCTCTCTTAGCTAATCCTTGATACAAATATTCATCATTAGAATCACCAACCTTATTTACTTCTACAAAGAGTTTATTCCACTCTGTAGTTACTTGAATCTCTTCTTTACTAAATCCAGCAAGTGCTATTTCTAACCTAAAATCAACTGAAGTCTCTTTAATTAAATTATATGGTGGATAATTATGATGAGTTTCAAAAGCAGTATCAAATCTCTTAAACCACTCATCTAATCCAATACTATTTCTTTGTATTCCGGCAAGATATTTAGCCGTATCTGGTACTGAAAGTGTAACCGAACTTGTTCCTAACATAATAGACCTACTAAAGCATCTGTGTAATTAAATGTCCCTTATGGCAACATTCATTACTATTTATATGATAGTAAGGATTTTTTATGTTCCAGTTAACCGAACTAAATGTTTGGATCTACTGCGGTTACTTCTTCTATTGGTTGCTTTCTACCACCAATTGTATATTTTTGAACTAGACTCCACTCTGACTTTTCCTTATAAGAGATTACTTTTATCTGATTCAGTGGAGCCATATCAGTAATCTTCTCTGGATTAACTACAGTTAGGAGTCCCCAATCGGAAAGAAGTTTAACGATTCTATTTCGTCTTTGTAGGTCGTTTTGAGTAATAGTGGTTGGTTTTTGGTCAATAGCGAAAAGTTCCTTAAAATGCATCGCATAATAATGTCCTCTCTTATGAAGAAGCATCACAGATTGATATAGAGTCTTTTCTTTACGACTAGCAACTCCAATTCTGGTTAATGTCTCCCTAAGTTTTAGAAAATCATCTGGTTCAGATAATAAAATCTCAACCATCATAGATTCATCCCAAGGAATATAATTCTCTTCAATTTTAGTAGTCATTTCATTCCGCCAGTATCAAGTTGTTGTTTAATAAAGGATAGTTGTTCCTTGGTTAAAATACGAAGAGCACTGAAAGCCTTTTCGTTATTATAATTATAATAACGCTTAACTACTTCCAAATCTTCTAATTTATCCTTACGAATCCAAGGAGCAAATCTTTTCTTTTTTCTGATACTATTTAGATAAAATGAATATTGCATATCTACATCTAACTCGTGATTAATATTCATTTCATTAGAAAAAAGAATAGTATCAATGCTACCAGATATACAACGATTAATTATAAATGGAGTATAGTCACTTATATTTTCTGAAAGGTCATTCTTATTGAAATTAATTGAATTCAACCAATCCTTTAGTTCAATCGTCACTTAAAATTAACCTCAACCATAATCTCAGTTAAACACGCCAATAAATTTATTTCTTGGTCAGCAACAAATGCTCCTTGAAATTGATATTTAGCAATAATAAGAACAGAAGCAGCAATACTAGGGCCGTCTAAAACACCATAAAGAGCATCATATACTCTACGAAGAATAATATTGTGGTCATTATCAATATTAGCAACAACCCATTTTCTTACTTCTGGGAAATTTTTTCCCCTAAGATATCCAATCAAATCATTAATCTTAACATCAGAAAAAGAAGCAAGTATTCCAGAATCAATTTTACCACTAGATGAATATCTTTGAATAGCATTCAACAACTGCCTAATATCAGGAAAATAATTCTCAACTAATTTAATGATGACCTTTTTATCATAATTAATGTTTTCTTTTTCTAAAATATAAGAAACTCTATTAAATACATCGGCCATCATTTTTGGCTTATCTTCTTTAGATATTGGAGTATATTTTAGAATAACACAACGTGATTGAATGGGCTCAATAATCTTATTTAAATTATTACAAGTAAAAACAAAACAAACATTATTATGAAGTTGTTCAATAACTCCACGAAGACAATTCATTACATCTGAAGTTGACCCATCAAACTCATCAAAAAAGATAACCTTCTTCTTATCACCAAATAATGAAACAGATGTTCCAAAATTTATTACCTGATTGCGAATAGTATCTAGAAATCTACCTTCTGAAGAACCATTCAGAAAAAGAACATCTTGGTTAGTTTGTTTACATAAAGTTTTTATAGTCTGTGTTTTTCCACTACCACAAGTTCCCTGAAGAATAATATTCTGATTAAGATTCCCATCTTCTTGTATCTTAAGAAAGAATTCTTTATTCTTCGGTGTTAAAATTAAATCCTCTACTTTATCTGGTGCCCATTTCTCAACAAAAAGAAATGGCTTATTCTCAATTTTATTCATAATCAAATCCAATCAGGTTTCATTTCTGGACGGCGAAGATAATTATCGCACACCCAAGTTTTTGAAGCAATATATTTTCTATAAGCAGTAAAGGTATCAATAGTATTATCAAGTTTATATTCATCTGGCATAGCACGAACAAATTCTTTTACATTGATATGTTCGGCAATGGAAATCTTAGCATTATTATGAAAGATTACCATTGCTTCTTCCATAGTATTCAAACAAGCATGTCGTTTCTGATACCTATGTTCGTACTCAAAGCATAAATGTATTCCGTGTGTAATCAACCAAGCAAGATTGTAGTGATTATCTGCAGCCCATTTGGTGCAGGGATGATTTCTATGAGAACCTTTTTCGGTATTATATGGAGAACCATCTTTCTTAGAAATAGTTCCCCAATCATAGTACCACTTAGAATATATGATGGAGACCATTTGACAGGTCTCCAGGCTCATCTTCACTGAGTATTTGTCAGGAAGTACTTGAGCAGACTTTGCGGGACATTTATCAACAACGAATATATTCATTATCCAAATTTAGAATCGGGTTCCATTGCAATCCAGTATACCACAGAACGATTGGATGCAGTGAATTTAGAAAGAAGTTTTTCCGAAATCACCACATCATAAGAACCAGGAATAATCTTAAGATTCTCCACCTTGAAATTCATAATAAATTCAGTACTAGTTTCACCAACTATAATTGAATATTCATTAGAAGTGTCGTTATTCTTATCACGAACAACAAGCTTAATAACTCCAGCTTCACCAACAATGGAGAGGTCATTTAGTTGATATACAGCAGCTGCTTTCTTTAGTTTATCTAATTGTGAATGTTCTAAATTAAAACTAATGTCCTCAGAAGGAAGAGAAATATTCTTATCTGGAGGAGAAACAATAATAGATGAGTCTGCAAAGAAATACTTCACACGGCGCTTTCCTTCTCTGATAATAACGTACCTATCATTAGTAAAATCAAGTTCTGGACTATCGTGAAGACCAATACCATTAAGAAATTGATTTAGGTCGTAAATAGCAAAGTCCCTAGGAAACTCCTCATCTACAATTGCTTCCGCTAGAATAGTTTGAGTAACTGAAATTGTACGAAGCTTATTTCCCTCCCTAACAAAAATAGATTGATTAATAGAAGAAAAGTTCTTCAGAATATTCAGAGTTTCAGCGGAGAGTTTCATATTTGTCCTTTGGTTCATTGTGTAGTCCAGAAAAATTATAAAGTAAAATGCAATAGTGTATTGCTTTCAGTAAATCAAGCTTACTTTTTCCACCCTTCTTACCAAATCGGGATAGATATTTGATAGCGTTTGACCTACTAAATGGTTCAGCATCTCCAATACTCTCAATTAAATCAAGAGTCTGGGTTTTGGAGGATTCTGATGTATAATGGGAATGATAAGTACTAGAAATATACTCCTCAATTTTCCGAAGAGTTTTATCTTCGTTATACTTCCAAAATCCATTTCTGTTATTGGGTTTAGGTGGGGCAGTCAATTGAATATGATCATCACCAGATGGAGCTGGATTACCAACTAAACTGTGACCATCGTCCCCCCAATCTCCACCAGGAAGAGCAGAACCAATAAACGCAATATTATCAAAAGCTAAGTGGTCAGACATAATATTAAAAAATAAAGAAGGTGTATTCGCCTTCTTTTATTATATCAGACAGACTCAGTTTCGTCAACCCCCTCTTTTTCATCCGAAGAATCTAAATTAAAATGCTCATCAAGAGTATTGTATAGATTTAAGAATGCTGTTTTTACGCAATCATCAAACCTATTAGTAGCAATTTTAATTGCCTTTGATTTATTGCCAAAAATAGCATATGCCTTAATTATATGAACTAACCGACGAGTTGAAATAATTTCATCAACACCACCCTCATAAAAAGTTTTACGAATAGAATCACCCCAATCAACAAGTTTCTTGATAAACTCATCATCAACAACATTAAGTAATTTAGCGATTTTAGTTAAAATCTTCGTTTCAATAGCTGGGGATGGATAAGCCTGCTCAAAGGTAACACTAAACCGTTCTAGAAATGCTTCATTCATAACAGACGTACCAATAAACCGACCATCATCTGAACCCTTACCCTTTGTGTTAGCAGTGGCAATGATATTAAATCCAGCCTTAGGATGAATTAGCTTAGAAATCTTCTTAAGAAATAAAGGCTTTCCTTCCATTACAGATTGTAAAACCATAATTTTATTAGATGCTAGGTCAATTTCATCCAATAAGAGAATAGCACCACGTTGAAGTGCTTCAATCACAGGACCATTTTGCCAAGAGGTTTCTGTAGTATAGTCAGTTTTTACATTGTAATTATAATTATCTTCATAACCATTATTTTTAGACCAAAGAATAAAATCACGAAAATCGGTATCAGTTAGAGAGAAAGTTTGGTTCATAATGAATTGGATGTAATGAAAGTTTTTTGACTACTTTAGTAGTATAGCACCGAATACCATCAATTGGGAGGAAGGGTGGTCAGTTTTTCAACTGCCACAATGTCCGTATGATATTTTCTTCCACTCAAGATACTTTGAATAAGTGTACGAATCACAGGTAATTGTGTGATTCGGTACAGATGTTAATCTAAATCCACCAATTAGTTCGTCAGCATCCGTTTCAATCGTGAGATTCACACGAATCATCTCCCTCTTTAACTGAGCACAAGCTTGCTCAACTGCCATTGTTTTACCATTACCAGAGAGACCAGTAATAAAGGTAGGATAAAAAATACCAGATGAAATAATTTTCTTAATATCCCTGAAATTACCAAAGCTGACGAAGTTAACATCTTTATCAGGAATTAAATTTTCTGTATACATCGGACTGGCTGGTGATGCATTATATGAATTTTCAATTGACTTAATAGCCTCAGTGGTCACTTCCAAATTCCACTTACCGTGACCAGTCTTATATTTTTCAAGACGCTTAGTAATTGTTTGATATGAGACACTGTTGATAGCACAGTATCCACGAATATCACCAGAAGTTACTTCTGTTCCATAAATATCGGTTAAATCAGAAATAATTTGTTCTTCGTTCATAATAATTTTGCGAGACATAGTTTTGTTGTTTGTGACTAATTAAGTATAGCACGGCTCTTAGGAAAAGGAATCTACCAAGAGCCAGTTTGTAAGGTGGATAATCAAGAAATTAATTCAGTAAATTCTGAAAGAATTTTTTTATTTGTTTTCTTTAACATTAATGATTTCTTAAAGGCATTGCGAATAGTAATAAGTGTTGGTGAGTCATCTTCAATTCCAGTATCCCAATCCGAATCCAAAGATAACGAATTACCCGAAATAACAAAATAACTAGTATATCCAGAAGTCTTAATAGAACAAGATTTATTCTTATTCCAATTGGATATAATTTTTTCATATTCAGAAGATGGATATTCGGTATATCGTTTAATAAATGAACTAATGCCACTATTACCAAAAAGAACCCGCATTCCAATAAAATTTACTGTAGAGAATTTATCCCTAAGATGTCTTAAAATAATATCAGTAAGTTCGTAACCATGATGATAATATCCACTAAAAGGAAAATTATAAGTAGTTCCCAATTTCCTATCCCTCAATATACAACCACCAGCAACAATAGAATTATTATATCCATCATCATCACATTCATATTTTGCTGGCATAACCCTATCATATGTTAGTGTATTTGAATCCCCATCGGTAAGAATAACACATTGAACTTTTTGTAGATTATATTTACTCTGAAACATTGGAATAATTTTATGTAATGTAATCAATGCCTCGTTTAATGGAGTACCAGAAAGTTGCATTTTTTTTGGAACAACATATCCGCTATCATAATACTCCCCAGAAAAATAAGATGCAATACGATATATACTTTGAAGTTGGGAATCAAATTTACTTGTTGTTGTTTTGCTGGATAAAATATTCATAAGATTAAAATCTGGATGAACGTGTAATAATCCATGAGAAACATCATAATGCTTATATGGTTGATACGTACACCAATCAGAGGTAAATGCATATACCTCAAATGGAATAGATACCTTCCTACAAAACCAAACCAAATTGAACAATTGTTTACAAGTATCAAGCATAACCTTGTCCATTGAACCAGACCAATCTAAAATAAAAATCAATCCGTGATTCTTACCTTCTGCAAGAGTTGTTACTCTCTTAAAAATATCATCATTATATTGATAAGAGTGTAAATTAGAACAATCTAATGTTCCAGTTCGTGAAGTAGATGAACGAGTATATGAATCTGCGGCTTTGCGACACTCAAATTCTTTAACTAAGTAATTAACTTCTTGTCGTGCTGATTGCTTAAATTTACGATATTCTGAATCTGGTTCGTTAAAAACAGAAGCGGCATACTGTTTCCACTGTTTATCACAAACTTCATGAACAGCTTTATTAGAAATAATTATGGTATCTAAATTGAGATTTGGTATCTCCAAATAAGTAATAGTAGACCCATCATTTGTCTTAGTAAGTTTACGAATAGACTCACTAAGGGAGGTATCGGTCTTTACCTGTGGTTCGGAATCACCACTAGAACCATCAGCCCCATTAGAACCATTAGAACCATTAGAACCATCAGCCCCATTAGAACCATTAGAACCAGCCCCATTAGAACCATCAGCCCCATTAGAACCATCAGCCCCATTAGAACCATTAGAACCATTAGAACCATCGGATGTGGCATTACCACGTATTTTAATAGCCTCCTCCTTACAATACGCATAAAGAAGTTCAGCGGCTTTTATTGCATCAGCAAAGGTTTCAGAACTCTCAACAGCCTTCAAAATAACCTTTTCTTGTTCATTAAATACGATATCAATACAACTACCAACTTTGCAGCAGATATTGATACGGTCAGCTAAATTATATGATGATACATCATCATCTCCAATCATAAAGAAATCTTTATCAAGCAGCTCCTTATATCCACTATAAAAAATCTTGGCAGAACCTGGATATCGTCGCTTACATAACTTTTCAATACGAGCATCCTCAGTAATATTCAGAAATGACATCGGAACCTTAGTGAGTTCCCTCCAGTCATCATTTGGTGTATAATTAGCATGACTTGCCTCGTGTAGAAGTAGAAGCTGATATACATTCTCAGAAACATTTTCCCAAATAGGAAGAGTAAGAATCCGATTTTCTACATCAAATGATGCAGTATCTACATTCTTATGCTCAACTAAAAGATCCTCAGTTGCTAAAAGCCTAGCAAGATTTCCATGAATTTCGTGATTTACAGACACATTAAAGTTTCAATTGAACCCATTATACAAGGAAATCACCATTGTCACTAATGAAATAGACAGTTTAAAAATTGGCACATATTAAAAAAGCGTCCTTTTTCGGGACGCTTCTTGAGTTTGTTTATAAAATTTTTAGCTCGCTTTTTAGCTTGTCTTAATGCTTGTGGCTTAAGATGTCTCTTCTGGTCTTTTTTAGAATGATGTTTCCAATTTGGGGTAATCATTTTTTAATTATTTAGTTGATTCTCTGTCTTATGAGTAAAGTTACCCTTCTTCTCAAACGTAATAACATTATCAAACTTATCTTGTATTCCTTCCTTATGGGAAATAACGAATACATTAGCATCTGTAATTACATTACGAATAATATTAAGGAAATCATCTGTACCAGAAGAATCCAATGACCCATCAAACACCTCATCAAAAATTAATAAGGAAACATTTGTAGAATTCTTTATTTTAGCAATTTCTCTCCAGGAGAATAACAGTGCCAAATTTATACGAGCTTTCTGTCCTTCAGAAAAAGAGTTATAAGAAAAATTTTCATATATCGGAGAGCATATCTTCTCATTAAATTCTTCATCTAATGTAAAATTAATATATAAATCCATCATATGCAAATATCTATTAACCTGTTGATTAATCAATGGTAGATACTTTTTAATAATCCTAGATTTAACTCCACCATCCTTCAATAAATTATATGAGAATTCATAATACTGAGATTGTTCTTTTTTATTAAGTAATTCAGTCTTGGCTTGTTTAAAATTCAAAATAAATTGTTCTAATTTATCGTGTTCTACATTACGATTCTGAATCTGGTCCTCAATTATTAAAATTTCAGATTGTATATCTTTAATCTGAGAATGATACTGAGAAATCTTAGTATTATTCTTTGATATGTCATGAGTAAGAGATACAATCTCCTTAGATAATTGAGAGAATATATTCTCTCTCTTCTCCTCTTCATTGATAGTAGACTCAAGTTCCTTATATGCCGCTTCTAATTCCACTGAAATACTCTGAAATTCATCAATTTTAGATTGCCTAAATTCATCTTTCAATTCTTGGGTACAGGTTGGACAAACCGTATTCTCATTAAAAAACTTATAATCTTTACCTATGGATGAAATCTTTTGGGACAATTTACCTCTGAGATTTCCAAGTTTTTTCAATTTGCTAGAAGCACCAACAAATTGTCCAAGATTTAAATTTAATTCCTCTAATTTTTCTGTTGTTACTTTATTTTCATCACCACAAGAAGTCTCTTGATTAATTAAGGATAATATTTTATCTTTTTTGGTCTGAATATTATCCTTGCCTCTCTTCTCAATTTCATCAATAAAGTTTTTTTGCATCTTAACTTTATCAGATAATGACTCTTTCTGTTGTTCTAAAGATTGCAATTCAACTTTAAGTTGTCTAATCTTATCCTTAACTACAATATTCATTGATGAGAATATCTTAATATCTAATAAATCTTCAATGACCTCTCTTCTATTGGCAGATGATAATTGCATAAAAGGAATAAAATTACTAGTTCCAAGAATCGCAATCTGAGTAAATGATTTATAAGTCATCTTTAGAACTGATTGTTCAAACCACTTCTGTTGGTCAACAGTTGATGAATTTTGGTCTAATAACTTACCATCACGATATATTTCAAAAATATTTGGCTTTATTCCTCTACACACCTTCCATTTTGTTGTCCCCACAGAAAGTTCCAATTCAACTAAACAATCCTTCTCATTAATTGAATTAACTAATTGTGGTTTATTGATAGGTCTATAAGGTTTACCAAATAATCCAAAGGTTATTAGGTCACATATGATAGATTTGCCGTGAGAATTTTTACCCACTAGACAAGTAGTATGGTTCTTATCCAACTGAAATTCAATTGGATGATTACCAACCGATAAAAAATTCTTACCACTAATTTTATGAAATGTAATCATAATGAATTCTATAAAACGACAAAATTCTCACGAGGAATAACCATATCGTGAGGAGTAATAACAGTGTACTTATTTCCAGTTATTTCACAAGTTTTAATCAGTAACTCCGAATCATATTCTATTACGTGAGTTTCTGGATATCCCAAATCTTCCAACATTATAGCGTATCTAACGGCATCATCCTCTTCTTGAAAAATGTATATAATCTTTTCATCATCAGAATTTGTAACTGAAAATGCTCCTCCCTCTTCTGAGCCATCTATGGTAATTAAGAACATCACACCAACTCACAGGCTTCTTGATATACCAAATTCATCAAATTCTGAATCTTTGATTTATCCAAATCAATATCAGATTCTTCAATATAACGATTTAGAATGTCCATTGTATTTTCGGACTCAAATGCCTCAAAATTCTCAGACTCATCAATCAAGAAATTCTCAACTATCTTCAGTTCATAAACATTAGCCTCATATAATTTCTCAATATATTTTTCAAATTGCTTAACATTTGATTTCTTTCTAACTATAACTTTCACTATCTTACCAGAATACTTAGAGAAATTTATTATTTGATAAGGAGTATCATCATAGTACAAATGATGAAACATTGAATATGGATTATTTACGTGATAATGTTCTAGAGTATCAGTATCAAAAATGGTAAATCCTCTTGTATCACCAACGTCATTAAAAAACATCTCATAAGTATTTCCAAGATAAAAAATAGTCCCATTATCTGAACGAGTATGATAATGTCCGGAGAAAACTTTTTTAAATTTATTGAATATAGCTGGCTCTCTACCATCAACCATCGTATGTCCTTTATGAGCCATAAATCCATTTAATTCCAAATGACCCATAGCAATATCTACTTTAGTTTTTTGAATTAAATCCATTGATTCCTTTTCATTTTCTGAATTAATCCAGGGAAGAAAAAGAATTGGAAGTTTATCTATAATAACTTCAATTGGTTCGGAATAAACTTTTATATTTGAATATTCCTTCAATAACAAATCTGGAGAATTTATGCGATTGGTATTACGTAAACTACAATCGTGATTACCAGTAATCAGATGAACATCATATTTTCTTAGTGGTTCTAAAACCACTCTTTGCGTCCATTCTAGTCCACCAAAATCAATAGATTTACGAGTATCAAAAGCGTCCCCCAAATGAATAACAGTATCAATACCTAATTCTTCTAATTTAGGAAAGAATATATTTTTATAAAATAACTCAAAGTAATCTTGAAAATGTTTTGATGATTTTCTCGCACCGAAATGGCTGTCCGTAAAAATTCCGATTTTCATAATAATTTGTTTCCTTTACGGATATTTTCAGTAGCAGTCAAAATTTGCAAATTATCTGGGTGATATTTACCACCTTTTGAGATTGGATGGATGTGGTCAACATGATGAAGAACACCTGTCTCTTCTGTAATTCTACCACATTCTTTGTAAATGAGCAATATACGTTGATGTTCTTCGGGTGTTAGGATTGGCGTCTCACCAAACTTTTTAGATCTATATCTATAAGTTTTATTATTTTGTTTTTCTTTTGTCCTATAAGGTTTCATCAACTCTTTATTATTAAGTTTTTCCAAACCAGATTTTATAGAACACGGAGCACAGTTATAAGAACTTACGTATTTCTCACAACTACCACAATGCTTACATGGTGTATTTCCGATATAAGTTTTTTCACCTTTCTCAATTGCCTCTTCACGGGCAGCACTTTTTTGAGTATATCCTTTTGATTCTGCCCTTTCTCTATTCCTTTTTAAATTTTCCGCCATTACCAGTTTTCGTTCTTCTGGCGTATATTTTGGTTTAGTCATTCCCTTTCTAACTCCACAATACTATAATTATTTATAACACTTTGGAGTTAGAAATAGTTTAATTTCTCAATTTAGTTTGAATGTTCTCCTTAATACTATTATAATCACTGTAATTAGACCCATCTATATTATTATCATCAGTGAATACCGCATCAAATCCAGTTCTCTCTAGAATCTTATTTTTAATTTCTAGTTGCCTTTTTTCTCTTTGTATACGACGAAGAAATGCATAATGAGTTACCTGAGTAAAATAAGCAAATGGATTAGATGACTTCTCTGGGTCAAAGTTCAGACAATATTGTAAGCAATTTTCAACCGCATCACTTATCATGTCATCTTTATACGAGTAGTTGACAAAATTGGGCTTAAAGGACAAATGAGTAGCAATCTTAAGAAAACACTCACCAAGGTAATTTGGAATTCTTGGTTTTGGTTCACCCGCATCCTTTGCTTTCTGTGCAAGAACACGATAATCAACCATAGCAGAGAGAAATTCTTTATTGTTGACGTAATGAACGCTTCTTTTTCTTTTAGTCATTACAGCAGTTGTTATCATTATCTTTTATTCATTAGTATGTAGTTATTTTAGCACATCATATCAGTTTTGGCAAGTAGGTATTTGTGCCTATTGACAAGATAGTGAATTGCCTGTAGAATAGGTTTGTCGCTTTTGAAGTCAGGTTGTAGTTAATAAGTTCTAAAGGTTATTAACTGTACTTAAGGAAAGAAACAACAAGGAAGGTTACCTTCGGTAACGTTTTTACGTAGTAAAAACTAATTAGTATTAAATATCTTCTCTAGTAATTCTTTAGTATCATTAACGTTACCTAAGTAACCCATACTTTCATCTATTTTAGCATAACTTGAATGAGATGTAAACTCATTTGTTTTCTTTCTCATATAAGCCTGATACATAGAAATCATTTCTATATCAGAAGATTCAGTCATAGTTATTACGGTATTCAAATTAATAATAAACATATCTTCAGTGGTTGTCTTAATCCAGGGTTCGACCTTATAAGCATAAGAACCAGTTCTAGTTCTTATTTCTGATATTACTATCGGATGTAATAGAATCAATAAGGTTCTATTTTCTTCTTCTGATACTGATATTTTAGAGAATATCTCTTCACCAGATACTAATTTAATTGTTGAATAAAATTCTTCTTCCATTATTGTGTTAGGTTAATCGGTATAATTTCGTACTCAAATTGTTCTTCATTGTATATTTTAACTCTTTCTAGAAAATGATTAAGTGTGTAATTTTTATGAGAAGCTGTTGCGCAATCATCAGAAATATCGTATAATGTGGCTCTATCCTTATTACTTCCTTTTCTTAGTACTCTACCAATACTTTGTAAATTACGAATTCTAGATTTACTTGGAGAAGCAAAGATTACATTATGTAAATTTCTAATGCTAACTCCAGTACTAAAAACCCCATAAGAAGCAACAATAATTGCGTTTGATTCTCTTTCTGTAATTTCTCTTACTTTCTCTCTTTCTTCCGCATTCACTCCACCATGAACAAAGAATATTTTACGATTGATTTCACTGCTACTATTTATCAACTCATAAAGTGGCTGACCATGAGTTTCCACTCTAGAGAAGAGAATAAGAGTATTTCCTTTGAGACTGAGAGCAAGATTTTTAATGAAATTATTTCTTTTCTCATTAGTAATGATAAATTGAATTTCATCTTCATACGTATCAAATTTTTGTGGAGGATGTTTCAACACCAAACAATGTATATCAAGTTGAGATGCTCTTCCTTTGTCCATCAGTTCTTTAGTCCCAACTGCTTTATATGCTGGTCCAAAGAGTCCAGAAATTACCCATTCGTGAGTTTGTCCATCTTTTCCACCGCTTGATAAAGTTCCAGTAAAACCAAATCTATATTTGATATTGTGGCATTTCTTCATAATATCAACTAGACTTTTTGATTTTACACAATGGCACTCATCTATAATAATAACATCATAAGAATCAAAGAACGATTTATCCATTGTAATAAGTGATTGCCAGGTAGATAGTGTAACTGATAAATCTGTTACTTTTTCTCTACCAGAGAAAATCTTATGACAATGTTCTTCGGAATTCCATCCATATTCATTGAAGTCATTATACATCTGATGAATCAATCCAGTAGTAGGAAAGACTATTAGTATTTTTAAATTCTTGGCTACGTAATATCTAATTAACGTATAAATTAGAAAACTCTTTCCAGAAGAGGTTGCAGAAACAATAGTCTTACGATTATATCTCAAACATTCATAAACTGCATTTATCTGATAATCATAAGGTTCAAATGGTTTGCTAGCCTTAGCTATAATCGCCCGCATATAGCCCTGTACGCCCTCAGAAGAGACTTCTTCGTTGATTTCAAATGGAAGTCCATAAAACTTACTAAACTTAAATTCATAGGTATATCCGAGATTTTTTAGTTTAGCAATTACTCTATCTAGAAGACCAACATAAATTTCTCCAGTATGAGTTGATAATAAATGTATTACCCCATTCCAAGATTTGCTTCTATATTGAGGCATAAACTTGGCCGATTCCAACTCAAATGTAAAGAATGGTGCTAGTTCATATAGTACATGAGGTTCACATTCAAGCTTGATGAAAACCTCATTCTTCTTAGATATTATAACATCAGACATTTAAAATCCTGCTGTGAATTTAATATATTCAATACTATTTTTAATTTGGAATCCACGATTATGAATCATCTTTATGATATCTTCTAGGTACTTCAACATCGTGTCATAATACATAACTTGGAGTTTATTGTCTCCTAACTGTTTATCTGCACTCAATGTTTTTTCTAGGTGGTCTTTATCTCTTATTTTTTTATCATAGGGATTTTGTTCATATACCTCTTTATCTGCCTTTCCAGTATAGTATTCATATTTCTCGTGTAATAATTTATTATTTTCTTGTTCTTGTTTTTTTCTAAGAAGAAGTAGATTATTATAAATTTCGTAATACTTTGCGTGTAATGATGATATTTTTAATGATTCATCTTGTAAGTTATCAATATCAATTTTGGAATCTTGATTCCACATAGTTTGTATTTCATTTAAATTCATAAAAGATTTCCGCTGTTGTCCGTTATTTCATAATAAGTATATTTAAATTTGACTTCTGCAGACATAAATGTTGTATCATTTTCTGTTGCATCAAATAGTAAAGTTGTTAAGTCATAGGGAAATAAATCATAAAATTTTATTTGAAAATTTGGTCTCAAATTACTATTTAAAATTTGAAGCGTTCCGTCTGAGTATATATTTAGGTTAGTTCCATTACGATTTTTAATATAAGTATTATCACTTTGTAAATCATAAATTTGTTTCAATGATTCTGGGAATCCCAATCCTCTCATCCAATTCTGAATTTCCATATAATTCTCTAAATCCTCATCTACCATAAATTTGAGACGGAAATCTTCAAATTTAATAATATCTCCTGGTTGAGGAATATTTGTCAGATATGATGGTTGATTAGCTATTCCTAGAGTAATTGATGGTATATTAGATGTATTAGTAAAGAATGCTACCTTTGGTGCTCTTATTAGAGTGAACTTAAATTGAGTGGGGGATAAGAAATTTCTATTCTGTATCTGCCCACTATAAACATTTCCAGTCATATGATTTTTAGTTATTTATGTTGCTATTGACTATAAGAAGATTATCATATATAATACACTTGGTTGGGAGGTTGATGTGAATATTGTAGAGATTATTAAAAATAATTGGGATAAAAATAAATTCATATCATTATCCCTTAATAAGAATATAAAGTTACAAATTGAGAATGAAACATCGTTTTTAAATTCTTATTATGCTTCTATTCCTCTAAGGACTAGGGCTTATGTGATAATTAATGATATTACCGAGAAGACACTACCAAGATGTAAATGTGGATGTGAAAAAGTAGCGGCTATTAATAAAACATATTCAGACCAAGGATTTAGAGAATATTCTGGACCGGATTGTTCTAGAAAAGATAAAACAATCAACAAGGATATTCTAAAAAAACTTGAGGATAAAGAATGGTTGTACGAACAAAGAATAGTTCAAAAAAAAGCAATAGAATTAATTGGAACTGAATTAGGAATATCTCCCATACCAGTTACTAAGTGGTTAAGAATACATAAAATTGATATAATGCTTGATGCTAGAAGAAGAAATAGTCTTGCCACTAATATATTAAATGATAAGGCTAAATTGGAAGAATTATATGGTTCTGGAATGACCTGTGAGCAAATTGCTGAAACTCTTAGTACTACTAAATCAACAGTTGCAAGATGGTTGTCTTTTTATGACATTGAGACAAGACCATCTAATTCTTATGAACGAAAAATCAATAAAGTTAGTAATGAGGAGAAGTCTCTCTTAGAATTTATTGTTGGTATATATTCAGGTGAGATAATATCATCAAATCGTTCTATATTAAATGGTAAAGAATTGGACATATATTTACCAGAAAAAAATATTGCTATAGAATATAATGGATTATATTCTCATTATTATAGACCCTGGGAATCTAGTGAATCACTTATTAAAGATTCGGCATATCATTTAAATAAGACACTACAATGTGAATCTGAAGGAATACAATTAATTCATTTATTTAGTGATGAGTGGTTAATTAAAAGAAGTATCGTAGAGTCTATTCTAAAAAGTAAATTAGGAATTAATGAAAGGATATATGCACGAAAATGTAAAATTGATGAGGTGGATACTCATACCAAAAATATATTTCTAAATTCCTATCATATTCAAGGGGAGGATAAGAGTAAGATTAAACTTTGTCTAAAATATAATGAGGAAATATTATGTGTGATGACATTTACTAATTCTAGATTTAATAAAAATTATAAATGGGAACTTTCTAGATTCTGTACTAAAAGTGGATATAATGTTATTGGTGGATTTACTAAATTATTATCACACTTCAGAAAGAGTAACATTGGGTCTATTATTTCTTATGCAGATCGTAGATATTCTAATGGTAATGTTTATAGAACCAATGGATTTGATTTGATTCATATTAATTCACCATCTTATTATTATGTTGATAAAAATTGTTTAGAGAGACACAATCGGATGAAATTCCAGAAGAAGTATATTGATGCTTATGATTGTACTGAATATGAGAAAGCTAGAGAATTAGGATTCAATAAGATATTTGATTGTGGTTCTTATGCTTTCGGATTATCATAAAAAAAGAGACCCTTTCGGGTCTCTTGAGTCAAATGTGAATGAGGCTCACATTAGATTGGTGATTTTAACACGTCTGTAGTATCTGTTAGCATTGATGGTCAATGCACCTAGACCCTTGGTTAGACCTTCAGCAAATGGATTGGCAACTAGACCATAGCGAGTCTTGAAGCCAATTTTTGGTTGGAAGGTATTCTCACCAACGGCACGAACCATTTGGAGAGGAATATAAGGACAATAGAAGAGACCAGCATCATAAGGAGAAGAACCCTTATAACCAACAACGTAATACTGATTAGCAGATACGTTAGCAGAATATGGGTCAATATAAACGCGATACTTACCCATTAGAACACCAGCGAAGGTGTTACCGGTATCATCAACATTTAGATTGGCGTTTAGAGCAGGGGTATAGTCAAGTACACCAGCCATAGTTAGCGCAGAGGCTACGTCAGCTGAGCACAGAATTACATTGCCCTTCCCTCTACGAGTTCTTTGTGCGATTGCGTTAGCATCACGCTCAATTTGGAATAGAAGACCCTTGAACTTTTCAACGGACCAACGACCATTGGAGTCAACATCAAGGTCAAATACACCAGGAGTAGCTACGTTAACAGCAGCACCTTGCTCAGCAACCTTATAAATGGTACGAATAACTTCGCGGTTGATTTCAGCAAGAATCTCAGTGGAGAGAATATTTGCTAGTTCCGCTTCAGCATTCAAACCGTGAATTGCCTTAAGGTCTTGAGCTAGTTCAAGGGTGTATTCTGCCTTTAGAGCACGGCTCTTGGCTTCAACAAGAACCTTCTCAATTGAGAAAGCCATTTCGTTGAACTGGTCACCAGTACCAGCACCAAGATTTTCAGAATCGCCAGTCTTCATACCTTGGCCTACTTGGTAGGCGGTAGAAGAAGCACTACCAACAGGATTAAGAAGACCAGGATTGGTACCAGAGTTGGTGTTATTGGTAGTACCAAAACCAACAGCAGGATCGGTGAAACCAGCGGTTGCATTAAAGCCTGAATCTTGACCGGAGAAAGTAGTATCTACTTCATTGTAGAAAGCTTCTTCACCAGCTTGATTGGTATAGCGTGATCGCATCGCAAAGATTAGTCCAGTAGGACCAGTCATTGGTTGAACGCCAGCTAGGTCATAAGCAACTAGATTAGGCATAGCCCGACGAATTAGGCTGATTAGAACGGGGTCAAAACCAGCAACAGGACCACCAGGAGCAGCACTACCACCGAATCCACCACCAGCACCAGCAGCATTAGCTGCGTTAGTTGGAGTTTCAGTTAGTAGACCAGCTCCACCGAAGGCGTGTTCGTCTCTTAGGGATTTTTCTTGATTTTCGAGCAAGACAGCGGTTACTGCTTTACGATGAGAATCTCTGATGGGGTCTAGACCATCATAGTTCAGAAGCGGTGCCCACTTTTCTTGCAGATGTTCAGATTGAAACATTTGCGTTTACCTCTTTTAAAAATTGTGTTTGTTTTGTTTGAATTAATAAGAAATTCATTTATTGGACAGCAGAGAGGCTGCTTTCAGATAAGATTCCATTGAACCTGAATAAGATACAGGAGCAATATCAAATCCTTCAGAAAGAGTTTCTGGCTGGGATTTTTGGTTTCTCAGTTGTGAAGGGAAATATGATTCCTTCAGAGTCACCAATTTGTCACGGTATTCTCTCTCACCTTCAAACTCAACACTTTCGGCAAGTGAAGCGAGCTTTTCTTTCTGAGTGATCGCAAGACCATCAGCTACAACACCAAAGATTCTATCGGCAACAGACTCAGAGAGTCTCTTGTTTAATTGAATGTTTCTGTCAATTTGCTCGTTGAGTTTTGTCTCCATATCATCAAGTTTTTCTACCATATTTTCAAGTACATCATATTTTTCTTCAGGGAGTTGTACATAATGTTCTTCAAAAAGTTCCTTCATACCAGATAGGAAGGACTCAGTAAGTTCTTCCTTAAGACCACGCTCTACAACAAGAGCGTTTTCTTGAATCCACTCTTCAGCAACATACTCAAGATAGGAATCAACCCTATCTTCAAGTTCTTCTTTAATAGTTTGAACTTCTTCAAGAAGAGCTTCTTCATACTGAACTTCTAAAGCTTCACGAATATCGCTTACTTTAGAACGAAGAGCAGCCTCAAAAATGGTGCGAGCCTTTTCTTGGAACTCTTCAGAAAGCTCTTCACCAGATAGAAGAGCATTTACATCATCCTCAATATCAAACTCTTCTTCTTCTTCTTCGTCTTCATCAGTTTCTTCGTCTAGTTCTTCCTCAGGCTCATTAGACTTCTTAGACTTCTTAGACTTCTTAGACTTATCATTTTCGTCTTCCTCTTCATCATTTTTAGGAGCTTCCTCTTTCTCATCTTCAGGGGCTTCCTCTTCATCATCTTCAGGGGCTTGAAGACCTTTCAGTGGGTCAGCTGCTTTTGCTCCACGGTTAACAACATCACTCACTTGAGCTAATGTTTTACCTGGGGTTACTAATTTAGCTGAATCATCATCAGACTTATAATTCTCCGGAGTAGGACCACCAAGGTCTTCCCAGCTACCAGTTTGACCATCTGGAATACCAGTGGTTAATTTTTGGATTGGGTCACCAGGACGCGCATTAGCATTTACTGCAGTGCGTGACTGAGAATTTTTTGCTTCCACTTCGTTTAGTGTTTTACCACGAGACATTTGAACTCTCCGTTTTAACCTTTTAATATCTTTATTTATTTATGCTGATTAGATTTTTAAGAATCTAAATTAAAGCATACTTAAATAATTTTCAAAGTGAAGAAGTTTTCTTTCTTCAGTTAGTCTATTATTAAAAGCATCCTTTTCAATTTGCTTCTTCATATTTGAAGCAATATATTCTTGTTTATTAGTATCATATAACCAATTTACTCCTTCCATAATTCCTTCTACAAATGCCGTCTGGCAACTTGGGTCGTGAACTATATCAGCAGTGGCCAATTTAAAGTCTTTGGCTACCATTGAGTATCCATATTGAGTAGGAATTAAACTACCCACTCCACGAGTGGATATTCCAAGTTTAATTCCAGCTTCATAAAGATTTTGGGCGATTTTACCCATTGGGGTATCTAGAAGTTTAGCCTTACCAATAAATCTATTGCCGTCTTGTTTAAGGCTTTCAATTATATGTGATACTCTGTCTAGATTTATAGATGGTCCACAATTACCAGTCCAGTAAGTATATCCATTTTGTTCAACCATAAAGTTAGTATTCTCAACTTGAATGCAATATACTTTATTATTCCAATCTTCCTCCAAGATTTTTAAAAATCTCGCATCTAGATATATTCCTTTTGTAGATAAGAATCTACAGAAGTATAGTTTCGATTTAGTTGTAGCTTTAATAGTCCTATCTGCAAAGGTATAGTCCTTCTCACATAGCTCATCAAATCTTGAAATTCCGAGTCCAGCAATAACTGCTATGTGTGAAATATCATCAATCAATTTTTTAGAAGTGCTGAATACATCGCAACGAGAATATTTCTCATCAATACTACCTCTACCATCCCCAAGCACAAAGTAATCAATAAAGATTCTAGCTGCCTCTGAATTTAAGTTCCATATTACATCTTTCGGGACATATTTATGATAACAATCTCCAATAGGATATAAATATTCACCAAGTCGCCTATCATAACAAGACCAATCTATTCTATTTCCATACTTAGATTCATTCCACTCCAATCCATCTAGTGAATATAAAACCTCCCGAATTGCATCGGCTTTATGTCCTTCATTTTGACAGATACTAATGGAATATGAGCCATTACTTTTTTTAGAGCAACTTCCTTCTGATAAATAAATACCCAAAAATGCAACAAAGCTACTAAATTCTAACTCAAGATTGGAAAGATATTTTAAAGTTTTATCAGTAATTGCGGTAATAGTATTGGATTTTGGGATAGTATACACATCGGGATGAGTTGTATTCACCCCTAATGAATATTTTGGGATATACCACTTGGATAACTTATTTTGCCCACTCAAGTCTTCAAATATTTCTTGAGCGGTAACGAATTTATATTCATTATGATTTCTTGAATTGTAGATTAAAAATCTATGATCGGGAGTTACTTTAGTATCAATTCCCCTATTCTTTAAATTATACAATATTCCTTTATGGGAATTGACGACTACCTTTTTAATTGGGTGTAGCTCTACTTCTTTCGTGGTGGGATTCAATGTGTAAACTAACTCACCTTCCTTTGAATCTTGAATATGCTTCCACCCATCATCTGCAGTTAATAGTTTAGCATCACCACTTAAGCAGGGATGACCAAGTTCACCTAAGGCGCGATTTTCATTTACATAAGTTTTCACATAATCATTTACGGCATTTTCTAATACATCTCTACTATATTGTCTTTTATTTCTATTTGTGGAATTTGCTTCCATAAAAATACCTTGTATATAAAAGGTCTTTTTACCATTCCTTTCTTCAGTTAGAACCTTAATGTCCTGTGCTTCTTCTGTTATCAGTTTCATTAGGCGTCTCCTGAGATTTGTACTTGTTGGTAATAAAGAACTCCAGTTCCAGTTCCATAAGAAGCAACTTTCACGGACTTTCTTAAATCTCCATCGGAGTTGAATGATGTAACAATTCCACTAGTATCAGTTCCAATAGATACTCTAGTTGAGAAGTATCCACCTGGATTGGCTGAATTGTTTATAGATATTACTGGTTGATGGGTAAAATTATGATATGGTTGGGTTACAGAGGTGAAGGTAACATAATCACCAACTACAAATGGGCTACCGGTTCCTTGTGGGAAATCAATAGTGGTGGTAGTTCCTGTTATAATACCAACCACACTTTGAGATGCTGGACTTAAAGCAAGTGTTGCGGTTCCACCAGAAGGAACATAATAATCCGTTGCCGATGCCGTTGGTTCAGTACCAATTGCAATAAAGGCACCAGAAGCTGTGGCTACAACTCTTAGTACCTTTGATTGAATAGATAAAGCCGATGACTTTACTGATGTGGCGGCGGTAATTGCGATTGAATTACCAAGTCCCACTGGTTTATGCGCCATTATCTTATTATACAGTTATATTAGTTATTTATAGAATTATTAGTTCTAAAAATCACTTAACTTCTTTTGCACCATTCTTTTTTAGTTGGTCTTCAACTTGAAGGATAATAAATGAAACAATTCCATTAGATTTGATTTGGGGAATTGCACCAAGAGCTTCAGAAAGAATAAGAAGAACTGTTGCGATTGTTGCTTTATTTGCTGCTAAAAATGTGAGAAGTGCTGCTAAAGACATAATGACCTCAAATGTTGTGTTCAATATTATTTATCAAATTATATGTTTTCGTTCAATTTTCATATTAATTATATGAAGTGGTTGCAGAACCTATTCTACTTACTTTAAAATATGAGTTCGGTTGAACTATACCAGCAGCAGCAGAACCCAGAGATACTTGTGGAATAATTGTTCCAGCAACAGTTATTCTGATAGTTCCTTTAATTTGTGCCGTACATTCATTTCCGTTTGATTGTGTTAATTGAACATTTGCCGAAGTATTCCAAGACATATTTGGACTTCGTGGAGTAGTAACACCAGAACCTTTAGTTGCAATTGCTTGCCATCCTTCAGTTTTTGTTGCAGTTCCATCTAATCCAAACCCAAAACCATTATTACCACTATTAATTGAAGTAATATAAAAATTGCATTCAAACAAACTGGATTATTTATTACTTTACAAGTTCTCAATTAAGCACCACCATATGCAAATATCCAAACACCACCAATAGCAGTTGAAGTTGAAAATAGTTCTATCATCATACTTGCCTGAGCAGCACCACCACCACCAAGTTGATAAACATTGCTACCATTACTACATTGACTTGCGGTTACTCCAGTAAATGTAAAAGTATTTGCATCAGCATGAGGAGTAATAAAAATCCTAACACCTCTATTTGCTGTAAAATTAGTTAGTGTAACTGCTCTATTTCCATTAGCACTTGGTTGCCAGAATATTACATTAGGACCAGTAAAATCTACTGTAAGTGTGCTTGCCTGTGTAGTAGAAGTGGAAATAAAATTAGATGGTGTTGAACTAATAGTAACTTGCCCTGTAGAACCAGAAATAGTAACACCAGCACCAGCAACAATAGAAGTTACAATACCTGTTAGATTATTCCCAGAACCACTATAAGAAGTTGCAGTAACTACACCAACAAATGTTCCACCATCACTACTTACAAGTTTAGTAGTAGTAATAATACCAACATTAATGTTTGGAGTTCCGGTAAGACCTTGTGAGGTGGAGGAAATTCCTGCTGTTGTAGCATAAGTAGCAATACCGGCTCTTGTAGCATAAGTTGCTATTCCTGCTGTTGTAGCATAAGTAGCAATACCGGCACTAATAGCATAAGTTGATATTCCACTAGAAGTAGCATAAGTAGCAATACCTGCTGTTGTAGCATAAGTAGCAATACCAGCAACAGGTGCATAAGTTGTTGTGACAGTAACAATACCAATTCCATTAGAAGGTGAAATTGTAACTCCAACACCAGCAATAATTTGATTAACAATATCTGGTTTGTTTAGAATGGATGAAATACCACTAATAGCATTCCAATCAGAATTTACTTGGGCATCAGGAATTATTGGTTTGTTTAGAATAGACGCAATACCAACATTTGAAGTCCAATCACTATTGAATTGTGGAGTTGCATTAATTGTAACTTGTCCTGTTGAACCTGATACTGTAATTCCACCAGTACCAGCAACAATAGAAGTCACAATACCGGTTAATTTTGTTCCACTACCATAGTAACAAGTTGCTGATATAACTCCAACATTTATTCCAAGTGCTGAGGAATTTCCGTTAGTTAATACAGAATTTAAGTTCTGTGTTCCTGATGCATTAATCGTGACTGTACCAATTCCATTAGAAGGAGATAGTGATACACCAGTTCCTCCAATAAGTTGATTAACAATATTTGGTTTGTTTAGAATTGCAGTAACACCAGTAGTAGCATTCCAATCGGAATTTAGTTGCGTTCTTAGTCCAGGAATTTGATCGTAATGAACTCCACTATGAATTAATAAGTCACCTTCTCTAAGATATAAATCTCCATTTAATCCAAAATTAGTTGTACCTACTCCAACTACTGTATATTGCCACCCTGCTTCTCCAGTTGCATCAGTTATTGGTGGAGTATTAGTCTCAACATTATATAATCCTTTGTAAATAACAGCACCAGTAATAGTTGGAGGTGTCTCCCACGACATTACATAATCACCACCAACATTACTAACTTTTAAGAACTTGTCTGCTTTGTTATCTTGTGATGGGAAAGTTGTTAATCTGGTACTATCTTGGAATGTGATACCACCATTAGAGTTACCAACAAAACTTAAACCATCACCTTTAAATGACCCTGCTAATGACCTTGCAGTTGAACCTATTCCTACGGCATAAACATTAACATCAGCACCAAATCCTGTGCTTGAGAATGTTTCTGTGGATACCATTTCAATAGTGGGGAAACTATTGGGAATTCCATTATTGTAGTTTGATGTTGCCCATCCTGTTCCTGCTAATCTAAAAATTATGTCACCATTCTGCACTCCTTGTGGAGATGCCGCAGTGCCACGAGCACGACGAGCATTAATAAATGCTGGTGTATTTGAAACACTGCCATATGCTTCTATATTAATTCTTGCTGGTGCTCCATTACCAGCATCTGGTCCTACTAAGTGCAATAATCCACCTGATCCAACTACTGGTTGATAACTACCATCAGTTGATGCATTAATCAGTAGTGATCCAGGGTCATTTCCTGGAATATTTGGAGTATTGATTTGAACTCTACCACTACGAGTGACGGCAAAAGTAGTAGAACCAGCAGATGTTTGAAC
>Ga0114980_10000133_pt1 | contig 48399 bp, 63 predicted proteins | sample S_140806_EF_Meta_FD_87018 | JGI IMG/M metagenome (GOLD analysis project Ga0114980, IMG submission 87018) | Freshwater microbial communities from Lake Simoncouche, Canada to study carbon cycling - S_140806_EF_MetaG | ecosystem: Environmental > Aquatic > Freshwater > Lake | place: Lake...
AGTTAAAGTAGGAGTGTTGGTACTTGTTAAAGAAATGGTAGGGGTTATAGTTAAAGTTGGCGTTAGAGTCCTGGTCGGCTGAGCAGTGCCGCCAGGAGGCTCTACATCTGGTCCACCTGGGCCAGTACGACCAAAATATATGGAATCTAATCCAAAATCATTCCCTACTGTTGCTCCTTGAACATTTACAATTCTAATATAAATATTTCCATTTTCAGGTGCTAACCATTGACAAGCAACCGGCGCCCAAGTACCAAGAGGCAATGCAGCAGTTAATGCATTTCTAGCTTTTGGTAAAGCTTCCCAATTTGTTTCTCCTTCATAGATAATCTGAAAACTTAGGTTGGCTGGTGCTGTGCTAAAACATTTAGAAACATAAGCTTCGAATTGATACAAATAACCTTGGGAAACAGCTATTGGCAGAAAATTTCTCCAAGCTACAAGGTTGCCAGAGTTAGCTCCGTTAAAAACAAGGTACCTTCCAGGACTATGGGGGCCATAGTTCGCCCAATTAAAACGCCAATTAGGTCTATTATGAACATTAAAAGCAGATGTAACCCAACTATAGCAATTTTCTTGATCAATAAGATTAGCTTTATATGTAAAGCTGTTGACAAAATAATTCGTTGTTTCTGGATTATAATCAAATCCACCATCTTGTATTAGATTGCCTTCTGCTTGTCTGTACATTTGACCCCAATTTGATAGAGTATAAAATTATATATGAATAAAAAATAAAAAGCCTCACAATAATTTATCATGAGGCTTTTTATTTTTTGTTAATTTAATAAATCAAAATTGATCAAGGACTTGGGGGAAACTTAGTTGCTGCTGGATCAAAAGTTGCTCCAGTTTGTGGTTGAGCTGATTGCGTTTGTATTCCAGCAACTTGTTTGTTAGCTAGCTGTGGTTGTTGATTTTTTAATTCCTGAATAGTTTCTTTTAACCAATTTAATAAAGGCATAGACTTTATTGAAGGTGATCCTGTTGTTGCGGATCTACTCCAATTTGGATCTTTTTCAAGTTGACCCAAAGCTTTTTGTAAAGCAGAAATAGCATTAGAATACTGAGTTGCAGGCCCGGTCATTTGGCTCCAAGCAGCAGTCGCTCCGTCCTTGACAGACTTCCACATTTGACTGCCCGCTTGTGCAAGATTATTAAAAAAGCCAGCTTCATCTAAAATGTTATAAAGCTCTGGGTTGTGTTTGGATTCAATAATGACAGATTCCAATAGGCTGTCAATATTTTGTCTTTTTTTATAATATTCAGAAAAATTAGTCTTCATAATTTTATTCCTTATTTCATATTTTCTTTATCCAAATCAGCAGTCGCTTTACTTGGATTGAAATAGTGGTTTGGATATTGAGCGGCAACATAAGCTGCTGGATAGTTCGCACTATATCCTGTTCTTACTCTTTTTTCATCAATCGTTGGCTTGCCGTCGGTTTCTACCTTTTCAGCATTATTGGCATCAGTGATGGATGGCAATTGTAATTTTTGTTCTTTTATCCAACTTAAAAATGTTTGCATTTATAATCTCTCCTAATTTTTCGGAACTATTTTATATAGTTATTAGAATATATTTTTATCTAATTCCTTGCGTAATTTTACCTACTGGGGCAAATCCTAGATCTCCAGGAATTGATCCTAATTGGTCACTAACGCTTGCCCACCAGGCCTTTTCATCTTCTGTCATTTCTTTTTCTTCTAAAAGATTTTTAATATTTTCTAGATTACTTCTGACTTGGGATACAACTTTTGTATCTTTTCCTTCTAAAAGGGAGTCGAAATCAGCTAAAATTTCATTCCATTCTTTTTTAGATTTTTTCTTCATCTTCATCTTCATCTTCATTTTCTTTTTCATCATCATTTTTTCTTCAGAATCTTCATCTTCAGAATCCTCTTCTTCTTCTTCTTCTTCTTCTTCTTCTTCTTCTTCTTCTTCGGCATCTTCATCTTCATCTTCATCTTCGTGTTTGTCCGAATCACAACCGCAATCCATTCCTTTTTTCATCGTTTTTCCACATTTACATTTCATTTTTTTAGCTTCTTCCAAAGAAAGCTCTTCATTTTCTTCAGTCTCTGTTTCCATTACTTCAGTCGCTCCTAAAGCTCCTATCGGACCGCTTACTGAACTAGGATTCTTGATACCTAGATTGATGGCTCCATAAAGAGATTCATTTAGTTGTTTATATTCTTTATAAGATAGCATATTTTAAACTCCGATTTTAGTAGTGAAAACCATGATTATATATACTTCCGTGAAAAAATTTTTAATAATACTCTTTTTTTTATTTTTTATCTTTTTATTATTAAATAATAAAAAAGAAAAATATTTCCATCCAATTGGCGAAAGAATAGAATCTCCAGATATTTTAAATAATTTAAATTCAAAGTTAATAAATATTAAAAAAATATATTGCGACTTGCAGATAAAACAAGGGATAGGATCAATAAAAGGTTTTATGGCGTACGAAAAGCCAAATAATTTCAAGATGATTGGAAGTTCAATATTCTCAAAAGAATTAGAAATAGGATCAAATAATAATTATTTTTGGTTTTATATAAGAACAATGAAGCCAAAAGGTCTGTACTACTGTGATTTGAAGTCTATAGAAAAGACCAGACTTAGAAAAATATTTTATCCTAGCCTATTGAATAGTTTTATTGGAATAAATCAAATTACTAATAAAAATTTATTTAAAACAGAAGATTATTATTACTTAAAAGAACAAATAAATATTGGCAAAGATTCTTATTCTAAAATAACAATAATTAAAAATGATAAAATTATAGGTTATAAGTTTTGTAACAATGATAAAATTTTATTAGAAGTTGAAATAATAGAATTTCAAAATATAAAAGGCTTATATTTGCCACAAAAAATAAAAATAAATTGGATTGAAGAGTCCATAAAGCAAGAATGGACTCTTGGTAAAATAGAGATTAATTCAAATTATAATGAATGGGAAATGCCAAATTATAAAAATAAAATAAATTTAATAGATTATTGACCACTTCTTTTTGCAATAATTGCTTGAATTCTTTTTTTTCTTTCTGCGTCTCTTTGTTCTTTAGAAAGACCGGTAACATTTCCATCGGATCTACTAGAAGAATTTTCTAAAGCCCTTAGTCTAGCAGCATTATTTATATTTTGAGAAACAGGAGCTGGTCCTGCGGCTGGTCGATTAACTCTTCTTGGTCCACCTCCCCTACATCCACAACCCATTTTATACTCCTTATAAAAATAATTTTAAATTTTTAGATAACTTAGTTTTTACTTCCTTAATTTCTTTATTTTTTTTCCTAACATATGTATGTTTATTTATATTTTTTTGACAATTACAATTTCTTTTTGGTAAAACTCTTTTATTCTCAGACATACAGTATTTATTTATGAAATTAATAAAAAAAGCAATAAAATTAGCTGATGATAAAATAAAAAATAAAGCATACGTAGAAGCAGAAACAATATGCGAACAAATTATTAAGGTTGAGCCTAAAAATCTAGATGCTTTATATCTCCTATCTATTTCAAAATATAAACTCTCAAAAAAAGAAGAATTTAAAGAATGTTTTGATAAAATTCTGAAATTAACTCCTAATGACTTCAATGCAAATAATTCACTTGGCATCTCCTACCTTCATTTAGGCAATTTGCAAAAATCAATTGAATATTTCAATAAAGCAATAAAATTAGAGCCTAAAAATCCTTTGGGCTGGGCAAATTTGGGATGTCAGCTAAGAGCACAAAAGTCTAATTATAAAGCAATACGATGTTTAGAAAAAGCAAATACTTTATCTAAAGGTAAAGATGCAAAAATTTTAGTAAACTTGGCAGGAGCTTACGCAGAGTCTTTGAATATAAAAGAATCAATCAAAATTCTTAAAAAAGCAATTAAAATAAATGAAAAACTACATTCGGCCCATGTAGATCTAGCTTGTGCTTATTTTCTAAACAAAGAGTACAAAAAAGCTTGGAGTCATTATCAGCATAGATTTTATCATTTTGATTATCTAAAGTCTAAATTAGAAAATTTTAATAAAAATAAAAAATGGAATGGAGAAGATATAAAAAATGGAAAAACAATTTTATTTTTTTGCGAACAAGGAATTGGGGATTCCATAAACTTTATTAGATTTATTGAAAATTTCAAAGAAAAATTTCCACATGTAATAGTAAAAACAATAGTTCCAAATGTTTTATTTGACTTGTTTAGTAAGAATTTCGAAGGAATAATAAAGAATTTGGAAGAACATGATCATTGGTGTAGTGTGATGGATATTCCTTATTATTTGGGATTAGGACCAAAAGAAATTAAAAATAATTACAAGCCTTACATCAAAGAAACAAAAAAATGTGATTATTCAAAGTTTGATAATTTATACAAAATAGGAATATGTTGGGCAGGAAACCCTCAGCATCCAAAAGATGCAGATAGGTCTTGTTACTTATATTATTTCAAAGAACTCTATGGCATTCCTAAAACAAAATTATTTAGCCTTCAAAAAGACTTGAGAAAAAGAGTTTGGCCTTTTTGTGATGACCCTGTTGATCTTTCAGATTGTCCAGAAATAAAAATGATCAATATGGCCGGACATATGAACTGCTGGGAGGATACGGCATCAATACTATCCGGCTTAGATCTAGTGATATCAGTAGATACGTCTATACTACATTTAGCAGGAGCCATGGGTAAAAAAACTTTTGGCTTATTACAATTCTTTCCAGATTGGAGATGGGGATTAGATTCAACAAGTACTTTTTGGTATCCAAATGTCACTTTGTTTAGACAAAAAATTCAAAATGATTGGTTTAGTGTTTTTCACGAAATCAAAAAAGAAATTAATATCAATATATAATTTAAGCTGAGGCCACAAACAAGGAGGTTGCTTCTATGGATATAAAATCAAAATCAAATCCCATTGGAATAATTCAAAATATTCCTGAACTTGAGCAAAAAATAAAAAATTTAATGCAAAAATGGGATGAAAAAATCAAAGTTGTCTCTGCTAGTTGGCTTTATTATTTTGGAGCTAAAGGAAAAGTAACATTAAGTTTGGCAACAAGTTTTTTGTTATTTGCTCTAGATGAATTGATTACGGCCGCAAACGAGGTCCTAATAAGCGGCCCAGATAAAAAAGCTACAGTACTAAGCGGACTAGATAAGTTGTATGAATACGTAATAAAAGAAGCCTTGCCTATATGGCTTAGGCCGTTTGCATCTGTAGTGAAGCAATATGTGATTTATTCACTGGCTTCTTATGCTATAGATTATATTGTGCTTAAATACAAAAATGGAAACTGGAAAACAACAGGAGGTTAATATGTCAAAAAAAGAATTTCATCTTTTCCCATACGAAGTACAAAATGTTTTTTCGATTCAAGAAGTAAAACAGAATGCGGGATGGGGAATAAATGCTTTTGATTTGCCTAAAGCATGGCAAAAAACAAAAGGAGAAGGGGTAAAAATAGCGGTTCTCGATACGGGTTGCGACTTAAATCACCAAGACTTAGTTGCAAATTTATTACCAGGAAAAAACTTTATAGATGAAAGCAAGGAGCCTTTAGATGATAATGGCCATGGAACGCATGTGTGCGGAATCATTGCTGCAGAAAACAATGAAATGGGAATTGTTGGAGTTGCTCCTAATTCAAGGATAATACCTGTAAAAGTTCTGGATAGGAATGGAGGGGGAGATGTATCAACAGTTTGCAAAGGAATAAAATGGGCTGTTGATGTGGCAAAAGCAGATTTTATATGCATGAGCCTTGGATGCCCAAATCCAGTAGATGAAGTTAGAGATTGTATGAAATATGCAATGTCTAAAAAAGTTATTTGTTTTGTTGCTGCTGGAAATTCCGGAGAGACAAAAGAAGTTTTTTATCCGGCTAATTATCCAGAAGCTGTGGCTATCGGATCTATAGATGAAAATTTTAATAGATCGAGCTTTAGCAACACAGGAGAAAACTTAGATTTTTTAGCACCAGGAGGAAAAATACTATCTACCGTTCCAACAAATTGGTATGCTATTATGAGTGGAACTAGCATGGCTACTCCATTCGTTGTTGGAGTGGCAGCTTTATATCTAGCTTATGCAAGAAAAAATAATCTTTCCGTGAAGCTTGATAATAATTGGGACTATATAAATGAATTTAAAAAACACACAAGAAATATAGAATCGATAAAAGACAACAAAACATTTTATGAAGGATTCGGAATACTTGATCCGAAAAAAATGTTTGAAAGTCTTAAATCTATATTTTTTGAATTATTTTTATAATTCTTTTTCTCTAAAAAAATAGATGAATTCAGAAATTTGATTTCGAATCAAAACTTGTTGTTCGCAATCTTTTTTGAATTCATCTATATTTTTTAATAAGGACTCAAAGGCATAAATGCAATCTTTGATTTCTTTGCATTTTTCATACTTTTCTTCTCTGGAAAATAATGCCAACTTTTGCTTAAGTTCTAATAAGAATTTTTTAGGCTCTGTTTCTTGTGCTTGTTTTTTCTTCCATTGAGAAGGGACGCTTCCCACATGCTTTAATTCTTTTTTTATTAATTGGGGATTTCTTTGAAGCTTTTCAAATGCAATTATCAATGGCTTTTCAAATACTTGATAGCATTTTTCACAACCAAGCCTACTTTTGTTGAGTAACTCTTCCAATGTTAGTTTGCAAAATTCACAATAAAGAGATTGAGAATTGTTTTGTTTTTCTTCGATCAATTTTGTTTCAGCAGGAGCTGAGCATGTCTCTGAGGTCCGTGTGGTTTCTAAAATTTTCCCATCAAAATTTGAAATTTGAGATAAGCAATCTTCACAAACATTAGAAATGCTCACTTCATTATTTTTTATATTTGTCACATGAAAAGCCTTATATTTCATGCAGGCCTTACCAGTGATTGGACAATTAAGCATTATTTTTTCCTATCAATTAAATTTTGATTTTCATTCCAATTTTTAATTTTGATTAGTAAGTTTTGTTTTTCATCTTCTGTGAGATCAGAAACATTCTGAAGGCGTTCTTCTAACAATTTTTCAAATTTAATAGCATGTTTGCTTCTAAGTTCTTTTAGTTTATTGATTAGTTTAGTTAGACTTTCTTTTTCTTCTTTTTCTTTTAGATTAGAAAGATCTTTACTCCAAATTACATTGATTACATATAGCATATCAGAAATAGATTGCGCTTGATATATGTAAAAAGAATTCAATTCGTTAGATTCCAATCTCCACAAATTTTTTTCTTTTGATCCTTTATAAATTTGATTATAAAAAGACATCTTGTCAAAATTATTAATTATATTTTCAAAATAAGAAATAATTACTTCATTTTTTGAAAATTTTTCTTTTAAATTTTCTACTTTTACTTGATTTTGATAATTTGTCTGGTCTGACAATGTTAGGGTCTCATCGGATTGAATAGCAAAAAGTAGAATTAGTATTAGTTTATTCATAATAAAAACAAGGCTTATTATTAAAGGGTTGAGTAGTTGGATTTTTTACTAAATTTCCACTAAATCTAAATTCGAACCCATTTAATTGATCATTTGAAACAGATCCTAATGTAACTCTCTTGACCCAAACAGGAACTCCATCTTTTGGTCTCAAGTCTCCAATAAAAATCTTAGTTTCGTTGTTGATGTCGCTAGTTTCATAAAAGGTTACATTAGAGGGGATCGTAGTGTTTGTTGCTAATAAAGGAGCTATAGAATTTATCGGTTGCCCTTCCGCAGTCTTTTGAATTTTTATTGAATTTGAAGGACTTAAATTATTTATTCCGACCTTAATCAAAGAGTGGTTCCTATAATTGTCTTCTCCCAAAAAAGAAATTTGATAATTATTTGTAAAAATTCTTTGAACCACAACGCCAGATAAAATGTCCAAATCATTTAGAGCATTCTCTATATTTTTTTGAAATATTAAATAATTATTATTCCAACTAATATTAGAAGTTGTGTATTCATCATAAATAAGTTGAAAACTTCCCGACCTAGGAATTTGATCTAATGATAGAACTTGAACATCTGTTGACTTCGACAATCCAATTTGGCACTTAGAGACGCCTACTAATTGACTTTTTAGGTACAGGTTCACATTAAAAATCGAACTGCTTTCGCTATCATTAAAAATATAAAAGCAACGATAATCTACCAATCCAATCTCAGCATCCTCTTTTTTTACATATCCAAATAAATTATTAACAGATAAATTAATTGGATTAATTGAAGGATAACCTCCAATAGATTTTGTCGGATCTAAATTATTAGAACCGCCAGAATAAACAAAATTTATATCATTTGTTGTTATTGCCATTTTTTAATATATTTAAAACGTGTCTTTTTGAATAACCTGTGAATTCTGAGACTTTTTCAGGTTTCATTCCTGAGTCTGCTAGCGATCTTACGGTGTCATGTTGCATTTTTCTTCTATTTGGTTTACCAAAAGAATGAATAATTCTGTATATTTCGGGTATCGACTTTTTTGTTTCATTTGACAAATGTCTAACAGAATCTTTGCCATCAAAATATAGTCCGGCTATATCTAAATTACTTAAATTTGATTCGTTTTCTTCTAAAAATTGCTTGAAATTCATAAAATTATATATGGTTATAAATATATTTTCAGGCAAATCATTGTGCGTTTAGCCTTGACGAACAATATGGCACGAGTTTATATTATAAGAAAGGAGAATGCTATGAATTTTACAATTGGAAGCGATCCTGAATTTATATTGGTTGATAATTCAAATAAAATAAAAAGTGCCATAGGAATAGTAAAAGGAACAAAAAACAAAAGAATAAAAATAGATCAAATAGATTTTTATTACGATAATGTTTTAGCCGAATGCACAATAAAACCAGCAAAAAATAAAGAAGAATTCTTATCTAATATTAAAAAATCATTGAATATTTATAAAAAATTAGTAAGTCCTTACAAAATATCGACTCTATCATCTGCTTATTTTTCATCTGAGGATCTGTTGCACAAGGATGCAAGAAAATCCGGCTGTGCAGTTGAGTATTGTGCTTATTCTTTGGGAACTATTTCTCCTAAAAAGATTGACAAAATATTAAACTCAACAAAACTTAGAACTGCTGGTGGGCATGTTCACTTAGGAACAGAACTAGGCAAAAAGCACGAGTCTTGTCTGATGCTCGTGAGGATGCTTGATTTATTTTTAGGATTTTCTTTTTTATTATTAGATAATTCAAAAGAAAGCATAGAAAGAAGAAAGGTTTACGGGTCTGCGGGTCGTTATCGTCAACCGAGCCACGGTGTTGAGTATAGAACTCTAGGAAACTTTTGGCTATCAAGTCCAAAATTAGCAGAACTTGTTTATGAGCTTTGTGAGTTTACAATAAATTTCACAAACGAAAATAAACATGAAAATTTTTGGAAGATAGATCAAGAAAAACTAAACTCAGATGATTTTTGGAATAATGGAGGGGATCCATCTCAATGTCATAGTTGCTATGGTTATGACTCAAAAAAATTTAGAAATTTATTTATAGATCAAAATTGCTCTTATAAAAAAGATATAGAAGAAATATTTAATTTTTATATTGATGATCGAATAAAAAATAAGATATCAAATTTATCAAATAATAAAAGTTATGATATTTATAAAGAATGGGATTAGCTATCTTTTAGGCCCTGTTTTCAACTTTACCGGGCTAAGCTTTTCTTGATGATTGTCTTTTTTATTTTTTAATTCGTTCATAAGAGACTTAAGTTCTTTAACTATCTCAGAAGAACTATCAGAATTGCACTTTTGTGACTTTTGAATGCTAATTGTTTTTCTATCTTTATTATAAAATCCTTTTGAAACTATAAAGCAACCTCCTTGAACTTCGGGATTAAAACTGACCATTCCGACCCATTCTCCGTCATCCCAATTTCTAGAAGAAACAAGAACTCTAAAAGGCTCTTTTTCAAAAACAATCTTAACATGGTAGCCAGCTTTTTTCATTCCAGCACTTACATAACCTAAAGATATTTTGGCAAATCCATTTAAGATATCTTTAATATTGGTGTTATAATCAACACCAACAGAATATCTTGAATTATTTTCTTTTAATAATTGCCATTCAGAGAATTTCATAATATTATATATTATAATTCCATCTAGTTTTCCCACAGTCCCATTAGTCTAGACTGATATATGGCAAATCACCAAATTTATTAATTAAATCTTCAAACCATTTCTGTCTATCTTCTCTGGCTTCTTGTAATAATTGCTGACCATCCATAGCAACACTGCCACCTGCTCCTGGGACACTTTGATATTTACTTCTAATTCTGCCAAGGATTTCTTTAGCATATGTTAATGCCCCTTCCTGCATAGCCTGGGTGACTTCTGCCCAATCTTTTTGCTTTTGTATATAATGAACTATTACTTTTTGGTTTCTAAATGGAACAGGATATAATTTAATTGTTCCAAAACCTCCTAGAAATTCCCAACCCCCTAGGTTAGAACTTGTTCTGCTGTACATTTGCTCATACTGTTTATATAAAACCCATTCTCCCATTCTTCCCCAAATTGGCTGAATCGGGTCTATCATGCCACCTTGAATGCTTCCATAAGCACCACCTGGATAGAAATATTCTATCGGGATTGCGCCATTTAAATCACTGCTTTGAAAAGCAAAACTGCCTGTTTCTTTATAGAATACATTTCTAATCATTCCTACTTCTGGTGGCATTTCATAAACGCTCTTTCCAGGAACGGTTGGAAATACATAATATGAAAAATATTCTCTGCCTGCGTAGTCTTCGAAAACTTTCATAGCTTGATCAACACAAAAATCTAAATTTTGTTCATCAAATTCAAGCTTAACAACAGGTGCTCCAAGCATATGAAGGCAATATTCTTTTATTTGCTCTCTAACTTTTTCCCTTTGTCTTCTTGGACCTAATTTATTTTTATTTAAAGGATCTACTGGTCCTAGATCGCTACAAGAAGAGGAACAAGACATGGAAGCCATGTTGTCTTTACTTGGTCTATTTACTGCTAATGTATTATTTCCACAACCCATAAAAAAATTCTCCTACAATATATATTGAAAGCAAACTATATTACATTTGATGTTTTGGTCAAATTATTTCTCAAATCCAAATTCGATTCATGTAAAGAAGTACCTATACGAGGTATTAAAAGAGAAATATACAGAAAACGAAAAATTCATAGAAAGAATTTCTAGTCAACTAATTTTGCAAACAGATGCTCAAGATTTTGTCAAACTTGCAGGAGATCTTTTTCAAAAAGGATATATCATTGCATTAGAACAACACAAAGAAGCGTTGGCAAAAGTAGGAATGAATGTAAAAGTTAGTGCGGATTCGAACGGTAAAAATAAAATTTTTCAATCAGAAAAATCAGGGTGATCTTGTGATGGAGCTGTGGTGAATAGATATCCGCCTTCTTTTTCTTCTTTTTTGACAACTTTCCACCATCTGTACTCGTCAAAAGGAACTCTATCATACGAATCGATTTCTTGATTATAAATTTCGTATGAAAAAGGATAAACAATCGATTTTTCTAATATTTGATTTTTTGGATCGCTAGTCCAAAATTCCATTTGTAAATCATTATTTGAAATCATTACAGAAGGAAAAATAAATTTTTCTCCGTACTTAATAGTTTGCCAACTTTCACCATAAAATTTATCTTTATTTTCTCTTATTTTTACAGGAAGACAATGCATAAGAACCTTTACTTTTAGTAAAGGCAATTTAAATTCTTCTTTTGTTTCTTCTACTTCAATTGGCGGCATTTCTGCTTCTTTAGGCATTGAATCTACTTCTTTTATTTCTTCTTTCGGAATGTTAACTTTAGGAATGTCAAATTTTGAAGTCTCTTGAGAAGGAACAATGATTTCTTTATTTTTAATTTTTAAATCAGGGGATTTTACTTTAGATTCTCTTTTCCATATTATCTCATTCCAAGTAAAATTGTGAAAGACACATTTGTCTAAATCTATTTTTTGTTGATCCTTAACAAGCTTATTAGGTCCCTCTAAAACATAAACATTTCCATCTTTTTTCTTAATTGTCATCTAATTTTCTCTGTGATGTTTGAGGCAGGGATATAAGTATTGATATTTGGATTTATGGCTAAATCCAAATTGCCCATTGTTTTCTAAAGGATTACTATCAGACTTATTTTGTAATTCACTTTCGCCTCCTACGTATACAGAACCTTTTTTTATATTTTCAATCATATTTTTAATACTTTCATGTAAAGATTTAGAATATGATATTTGATAAACTCTTGGTTCGCTTTTTTTGTTTATAATAGGATTAGAGTTTTTTGATTCTAATTCTCCGACCAATAAGAAAATAGATCCTTCAGAATTTGGGTCTGGCTCTTCTATCTGTGCCCAGTAAACAATGTATTTGTTTGGTAGTGGATCTTTTGAAGATAGGCCCAAATAATAACAAAAAATAGAAGAGGTGCTAATTAATACAATAAAAATCCACCACTTTAAAAAAATAGTTTTCACAAAGCCTCCTCTTCAACAAATTATATATCAAATGGAAAAAAAATAAAAAAACTACAATATATAAATTAGACTAATATAGGAGAAATTTATGGCTTTAGTAGTTCCTGATCAGGGGGAAGTTAGACTTCTACAATACATTGTAAACAAAAATAGTCCTACTAATTTAGTGCTTCATTTATACACAAATGATGTGGCTTTATTGACGGATGAATTTAGCACAGGAAGCTTTACAGAAGCCACGGCAACTGGATATTCTTCGGTGACACTAACTGGCGCTGGTTGGACAGCTTCAACAACAGCAGGCATAAGTGCTGCATTATATGGAACAGGAATAACATTTAGTTTTTCTGTGGGCCAAAATGTTCAAGGTTACTATGTAACAGACACATCTAATAACATTTTATGGGCCGAAGAATTTCCTGGCGCTCCTTTCCAATTGCCAAATGCGGGCGGCGATATAGCAATTAGACCACAAATTCAATTAAGTTAATTTATAAATAAACATGGAGGTATATGGCACTAAAAAATCCAGATGGAAGTCCTTACAAACCAATCGGAAGTTTAGAACAATTTGATCCAGACAATCCTGAGAGATGTTTATGGAACACTTGGGATGCAGAATGGATTAAGATATATGGATCTCCAATATTTTATTATGAAGTTTTTATTCAAACTGGCTCTCTCGACCGCGTCTACAGAGAAGATAGAGGCAAGCTTTGGTCAAACAACCCAATAACTCTCTATGCTAGTTACGAGCCAATTCCTGGGCAGAATTACCAAAGTGCTTTTGGAATAGATTCTCCTGATGAGATGGTGTTCGATTTAAATTACAGGGATGTTTTAGAAAAAATAGGACATCCTCCGAAAATAGGATCTAGAATTTATACTCCACACAGAAAAGAAGATTGGGTTATAATTCAAAGAAATATTGGAGAAACTATGCTATGGAGTCAGCTTAGAATTCAAATTCTATGTCAAAGATTCCAAGAAAATATAACAACAGGAGAAGGTAGAGTCACAGAAAAGAAACCAGAGTTCGATCTAAATCAATCAAATCAAAAAAAATAATAATTAAACAATATATAAAAATAAATTGAGGTTTTTATGAGCAAACAAATAAGAAGATGGATAAAAGAAAAGAAAAACGAATTAAAAGAGCAGTCTTTGATTGAATTGCAAAATTTAATGCAACCTCAGCCTCAACAAGAGCCTCAACAAAGCATCAATCAAGAGCCTCAACAAAGCATCAATCAAGAGCCTCAACAAAGCATCAATCAAGAAGCAAATCGTTTCATGAAATTAGTCAAACAATTATCCGTGAAATTTGGCGAGAAATCAACAGTTAGATACACTCCTTTGATTCGCTATGTTTCTAGAAATCCCAAGATGCTAGAATTACTAGAAGAGCTTTTAGAAAAATCAAGCCAGCTGCAGTCCAGCATAGGCAAAAAAGTATTTGACAATTAATTTTTTATATTCCAAAATATAATTCTTGGAAATTTTGGTTTTTTAAGACCTAAATTAATTTTAATAAAAGGCCTTACCTTGGTTTCATTTATAGTTTTTTTAATTTTAAAGTGTTTCATTTAACTTATTTAGTTTACTAAATAAGTTAGTAAGGAAAAGCTATGTCTACAAACCAAGAAAAAAAGCTGCACGATTGCAATCCAACAAGCCCAATTCAATCAAGTATAAACAACGATAAAGTTCAACCTCAATGTGGAAAGCAAGAAGATTCATTAAAATCTCCGCATGGTGGTGATCTAGGTTGGCTTGAGGAATCAGCGAATAAAAAAATAGGATTAGGACACGAAGCTCAATGTGATCCTATGCAGACTGGGCAGATAGTGGAGGATCTTAAAAATCCAACAAAAGATGCTCTTTACAGATATTCGAAAAGCATACGTGGTTGTGATGAAGCAATGCTAGATTTATTTAATAATGTGTCTGTAATAGATGAAGATGGCAAGGCACATAAAGTTCCAATAATTTGGGGGACACAAGAAAAAGCAGTCGCTTGGATTTTACAAGACAATACAAGAAAAGATGGAAGCTTAGTTGTAGAAAGAATAAGACTTCCAGCAATGGCAATTTATGGGTCAGGAATAGAATTTGATTCTACAAGGTACACCTATCACAGAGCTATAGATTATTTAAGACAATTAAGACCAGATAATAAGCCTGGCTTTACGATTAAAGAAAAATATGAAAGAGACACTGTTTTTGGTGTATCAAGAGGAATACCCGTAAATAAGACATATACTCTTCTTATTTGGACGATGTTTATGGAAGACATTGATCAAATTTTAGAACAAATATTTTTAAAATTTTCTCCTATTGCATATATAACTACGCGTGGAGTTCATTGGGAAACTACGGTTTCTATGGATTCTGTTGCAAACAACATAGATTATGAACCGGGCGATCAAAATCAACGAATTATAAAATACGAAATAAATTTAACCGCTCGAACATATATACCACAGCCGATCATTCGTAAGAAGTCGGTTTTGCAAACAAAAGTTGACCTTTACAATAATGTAGAGGAAGACAAGATCACGGATGTTTTGGGACGATTAGAAGATGCTGTTGAGGAATTTAGAAAAGGGCAATAATGATTGAAATAAGAAATAAAACAAGAGGTCCGGTACAACTTGTGATTAAATCAAAAAAAGCCCCTAAAGCCTTCACAACACTAAATATTCCAGGAATAGGTGCTGGTAACAATACTTATTTGCTGGAAGATGAACGAAACACAGAGTATGTTGAACGTGCAGAAAAAATGGGGTTGATTTCAACGCGACACTTAACAAAAAAAGAATTGAACAAGGGAGAATAAGATTATGGCAATTCTAAAAGGCTTTCCACCTTCAAACACAATTTCACCATCTGTTCGAATAACAGAGAAAGATTTGAGCTTCATAGCTCCAGATCAATCTTTTCATCGAGCAGGCATTGTTGGTTTTGCTAGTAAAGGTCCAATAAACATTCCGACTGCGATCTCATCTAGAAGACAGCTAAACACTGTATTCGGATATCCGCATCCAGAGAGTGGAGATCCATATCTAATATACGCCGCAGAGCAGTATCTACTAGTAGCAAATGAACTTTATATTGTTCGTGTAGCTTCTACTGATGCAGTTGACTCAGAAGCAGCATCAGCAGCTTCAGCAGATGTTATTAGTGCTGGCGGTCAAGTAATAATGACATCATCAGTAGCACAAAATTATAATTTTGTCAAAACAAGTTACTTCAAATGGAGACTAAATGGAGTTTTGGCATCCAAAACTTTAGTAGTTCTAAAAAATAGTGATCATCCTGATCAAGTAGTTAAAGATAGTGGTTATAGTGCCGCTCAACTAGCAGAAGATTTAAATTCACAACTAAATAGAGAAGTTGATGGAATTGAATTCTTTGCTACCGATGATCCGGGTTCAGCCATTGGTGTGAGAACTGTTTTCTCTTTTGGTCCAAATGCAAGTCTAGAATTGGTTTCAGTTCAAGATGCAATATATGGCGGGAGATCAGAGGGAGAAGGAAGCAATGTAAATATAAATGTAACTGGACTGGGGCAGGCAATGACAGTTGCTCAAATGACAGGTTCTGTAGGTGGAAATTTCAATTTATCAAGCATTACAGATTCAGATATACAAGTAGTTGTTGATGGAACTGATAATGTAAACATAGATAATGTTGTTCAAGTTTTAGATGTTTCAAATTATGATGGAAACGCTTCTCTTGCTGTTGGTGATCTAGTATCAACTATCAATACTATTATTTCATCTGGCGAAGTTCCTGGTGGGTTTGAGGCGGTAGCTGTTGGAAATAATCTATCTTTTAGAACTTTACATCATGGAAGAGACGCAAGAATACTAGTAAAAGAAGAAAGTTCGCTCTTTAAAACTTTAGGATTTGATCGTCCTGTATCAATTCCATCAAGTGAATCATCTGAAGCTGGAGTGTATATGACAGCTTATGGTGATACTCCAGCTGGTGTGGCCGGTGATGCTGCCATATCTGAATATGGAATGATATTTGGCAACTTTAGCTCCTCTGGTCCTGTTTCTTTGACAATAAGAGCAGACAGTCCAGGAGTAGATGGAAATTCCACACAAGTAGTTATTAAAAACAACATTAGAGAAGGAAACTTCATAATGGAAGTTTATAATAATGGAGTTCAAGTAGAATCATGGGGAAATCTTACAAAGAATGAAACAAGTAGATATTATGTAGAAACATTTTTATCTTTAGTTTCTGACTTCGTAAAAGTATCAGACAATACAGCAAATCCAGCACCACCACTTGACGGAGCGTATATCCTATCAGGTGGAAGTGACGGAATACCATCGGATCCAGATGATCAAGATAGCTTGATGATAGGAAATTTATTGGGAATGACAGGAATCTATGCTCTTAGCGAACCAGAACAGATTGATTTAGATCTTGTTGCTGTTCCTGGACATTCTTCAACTGGAGTTATCTTGGCTCTAATTGATATGTGCCAGAATCTAAGATCAGATTGTATGGCCATTATCGATCCACCATTCGGACTAACGGTCAAAGAAATTGTTCAATGGCAGAACGGTTCTCACCCACTAAACACAACAAGATTTGACTCTGACTTTGCGGCTTTATATTGGCCATGGGTAAAGATCAGAGATACATTCAATAATGTTGATGTTTGGATTCCACCAAGCGGATCTGTTATGGCAGTTTATGCTAGAAATGACTTTTTGGCACGTCCTTGGTTTGCCCCTGCTGGGTTGAACAGAGGTGCAGTTCCAAATATAACTGACGTTTATAGCAGGCCCACATTGGAAGAAAGAGACTTGATGTACGGAAACAGAAATGCTGTAAATCCGATTGTTCAATACAATGATACTCAAGACTTTGTTGTTTGGGGTCAAAAAACACTTCAAAGAAAACCAACCGCTCTTGACAGAGTTAATGTTAGAAGATTGATGTTCTACATCGAAAAAAGAATTAGAGCAGCTTCAAGAACATTACTATTCGAACCACATGATGAAATTTTTCATCAAAGGTTCATAAGAATAGCAAAAGGAATTTTACAAGAAGTTCAAGTAGGAAGAGGTCTAACCGACTTTATTATTAAGGCCGATTATGAACTCAATACCCCTGATGTAATTGATAGAAATGAATTTAGAGCTAGAATTGGTGTTCAACCAACAAGAGCAGTAGAATTTATGTTTATCGAATTTAGCATTCATAGAACTGGTAGTTTCAGTGAAACAGCTGAAAGCTTTTAGTAATTTCGTAAATAAAAGAAATAGGAGAATATAACATGATTAATATGGGTATAGGCCAACTTGGAGGACCAAGCGTTCTCCATAAAAGAAAGTTTAGGTGGACGTTTGAAGTTTTTAAAGGTACTGGTAATGATGCTGTTGTTTTAGTTCCTCAACATTTTGTAAAAATGGCTGCTCGTCCAAATATTAGTATAGAAGAAACCGAAATTAATTTTCTAAATGCAAAGACCTATATTCCAGGAAAAGGCACTTGGGAAACAATTACGGTAACTTATTATGACGTTGCTGTTCAAAACGGAGAAGGAAATGTTGGTCTTTGGACATGGCTAGCTAATGTTTATGACTATACAAATCCAGTAACACTAAAGCAAAACTCAATCAGACAAAACTATGCTGGAAATGCAGTTTGTACTTTGTATGATGGTTGCGGAGCTGCTTTAGAACAATGGACTTTAGGTGACTGCTGGCCTCAGGCTGTCAACTTTGGCGAATTAGATTATTCTTCATCAGAAGAATGCACAATAGAAGTTACTATGAGATATTCAAATGTCGCATATGCTTCTCTTTCTAGTTGCGTCAAAGAGCCAAGGCCAAATTGCGTCAGTTGTGCATAATTTTATTATTTTATATTACAAGAGGGTTCAGATTAATTTGAACCCTCTTGTAAACTTTTAATAAACAAAGGGAAAAATATGGCAAGAAATATGGGCTTAGATTTTGGATTGGAGTCCAATTTTTGTGTGAAAAGAAAGTTTAGATGGCTATTTAGAATACCAGAAGTTTCTGCTGAGGGCGTGAATACTTTACCGCCAGATAAGGGAGCCAGACCAAGCTTAAGTTTTAAAGAAGTGGAAGTTCAACATTTAAATGAAGTAATTTATTTTCCAGGAAAGCCCGACTGGAAGCCTATAAATTTGACTTTATATGATATTAAAAAAAATAATAATCCAGTAATTGATTGGTTAAACAATCAATATAATCCAGAAAGTGGAAGATGGAGAATTGGATTTGGAGGAGGCCCACAATTCAAAAAACCAGAGGCAACTTTGGAAATGTATGATGGATGCGGAGACGTTCTTGAAACTTGGACTTTTGAAAATATTTGGCCTAACAACATAGAATGGGGAGAACTGGACATGTCCGACACCATGTATGTTACCATAGACTTAACACTAAGATATGATCGAGCTTATTATTCTCAGTAATTAGTCTAAATCTTTTTTCAACAAATCTTTCATTTCTTCAAGTTTGTCTTCTAACTGTTTAGTTTTTAATTTTAATTTTCGACAAGCTCCACTTTTGTTGAGCCGTCCTTTTTTTGTATAAACTTTATTATCATTTTCTAATAAAACTTTTACTATATCTCCATAACCACTTTTAATTAATTTTTGAATTAATTCTTGTCTTTCCATTTCTTCTAGCATATTACTCATATTCCTTAATATAATATTTTTTTTAAGTTAAATCAATGTTAAGTTAAACTTAATTTCTTTGATTTTCTATAAAAATTTCTTTTCCATTCTTAATCATAGAATGATTATGAAAAATTTGAACATGTTTTAGATATTTTTTCTTAAGTTCATTGTAATTTCTTGCAGATCTATAAAGCTGTCTAAAATGATTCAGAATACAGGTTGTCATATAATTAAATGCTTTTCCTTTTCTAGAATCAAATCTATTTATTTTATCAAAACAAATCATTACTCCTTCTTGGACAGCATCATCTACATCTATTAATTGAAATTTTGCATATCTAACTATATTTTCAGACAAAGTGAAAAAAGCAAAAGCAAGATTATTTTTAACCTGCTCGCATTCATTAATTATATTTAAATACAACTCTTCTTTATTTTTTAAATCTAATTTATTTTTTACAAAATCTATTTTTCTTATTTTCTTATTTTCTATAGTACCCTTAATATCTTCAATTAGTATTTCCAACCTAGATTTTTCTTTTTTTGAATTTTGAAATTGAACTATTATTTTTTCAAAAAATTTATTATTTAAATATTCACTACTCATCTATCTCCTTTTGCCATAGTTTTATTCTATCTAAAGCTTGTTTTTTAGCGTCTTCATACCAGGAACTTGCCGTTTGATAATATTCAGGACTGTACAGCAATCCCGATGTTATGCTTCTGCAGTGATCGATATTCTCGTCTTTGTTTCGTTGAAAATTATCTTCTTTACCAATTATATTAACTGGAATGTTGTGTTGTCGTAATATAACGTTTCCTAAAATTTCAGTATCTGGCCAGTTTGGTCTCATTGGATTTGGTTTATAATCAGGTAAATTATATAGAGAAGCAAGTCTTCTCATGCTCCATCCAAAACCTATTTTATCTAAAGTTTTTAAATAATACATTGATGCAGTGTGAGAAATCATTCCTTTCCAATCAGTATGCTGCCTTGGACTTATTTCATATCCAACAACTGGAAACCTGGAGGAGTCTTCTAAATGATCTCCACAAATGCCCAACAAATATTCCAAAAAGTTTCGCCTCATCAAGAAAACATCTGCGTGAGTTGCGAACAAATATTTGGTTCTACATAAGGATTGGGCCAAATCCATTGCCATAGCAACAAAGTCCGATGGGTGCTCTACCCCATTGAGTTTTATCGAATGAACTTCCAAATCTTCATCTATTAAATTATTTATTTTTTCAATATTTTCTTTTGTAGAACCAGTATCTACAACAATTATATATGGTTTGACTGTTTGTAATCTTAATAATTCGACACACAAAGATAATGACTCATAAGTATCTAAAACTGGAATTACCGCTGTAACTTGGTATTCCCAAGGCTTTATTTTACAAATTCCTTCCCAAGGCTTTTCTTCTATTATCATATTTCTTATTGGCGCAAATTGCATTTTTAAAACTCCTTATCTTATAAATAAGTAATTTTTTTACTAAATTAAAAATATGAAATGGGAAAAATCTATATTAGCTTTAGTTTCTATATTGGAAAATCCATTAGTTGAGAACGGTTATAGAGAACTTAAAAAATATTATGAATTAAATAATATGAATTACGAAGTAGAATGCATAGATTTTTTAATAAAAGAAAAATTTAAAAATGCTCACAACGCAGATATTAGTTGAAAATAATGAAAAAACAATAAAAAATACTTTAGATTCATTGGTTAAATTGAAATCTAAAGTAATTATTGGAGATATGGGATCTTCGGACAATACTATTAAAATTTGTAAAGAATTTGAATTAGAAATAGTAGATGTGTCAAAACAAAAAAATTATTCAAAAATTCGAAACCAATTAATAAAAGAAGGACTCAATTTTTATATCAATCCTTGGGAAACTTTAGAACAAGGAGAAGATTTTTTAAATCAAATAAATGAAACTACAAATGTTTATGTTTTTCAAAATGATGTTATATCCAAAGAAATAAGAATTTGGAAAAATGAACAATTTAAGAATCCAGTTTATGAAACAATAATAAATAAAAATGCTGCTATTAGTGATAAAATAATCATATCTTCTAAAAAAATTAATAATGATATAGAAGAAAAACTAAAATTAGTAAAAGATTGGATGAAAGATAGGCCTTTAGACCTTGAGCCTTATTACTATCTGGCTTCTTGTTATTTGTCTTTAAGAGATTATAAAAAATTTCTATTTTATGCAAATGAATACTGCAACAGAGAGAATAAAATAAATAATTCACTAATTATGATGAAATATTATATGGCACAAGTAAAACTTCACACTCACCAGATAAAAGAAGCCGCAGAACTAACTCTCACTTGTATATCTTACTTGCCTTCTTATGCCGAATTTTGGTGTCTATTAGGGGATATATTTTATCATCAAAAAAAATGGGAAAAATCAAAATGTTTTTATGAGAACGCAATGACAATAGGAAAAAAAAGAAAAAACAAAGATGAAATGCCAATAGAAATTAAAAAATATAAACAGTACCCAGAATCAATGATTAAAAATATTGACATAATCAAAAACAACATATCAATCATGGGCTAAAAAACTATATCTAATTCATTAATTACAACAGTAATTTGATCTTCATACCTAGCGATATCTAGCTGCTTTCTGCCTGGGCCTAGCTTTCTCAATTCTTTTTCAAGATCATTAATGCTACAATTAATTACAGTCCATTGGTTATCGGCAAGTTTTTTAATTTCTTCATCAAGGTTAGTTATATCAGAATTTGGATAATATTTTTCCAGTTGTTCTTTACATTCTTCTAATATTTTTTTGTATAAAGGAACATGACAAGGACACCCTGGATTATTTAAAAATTCATTGACTTCTTTATCTAAACTTTTAGGTAAAGATAATCTAAATCTAGAATCTTTTAGTGCGGACTTGACTTCCATTAGACTAATTTTTTTATTCATATTTCTTCCTTAGTAATTTCCTGTTGCTTGCCTATTTCTTCGACCCATTTTTTATATTCTTCTAAATGTTTTTCTTTATTTTCTTTAATTTCTAATTCTTTTTGTGGGTCTGGAGCCTGTTTCGAGGTTATCAATCTTCCACAAGAAGGACATTTGAATTTTTTATTTTTACTTTCAGAAGGAACTTCATTTAATTTTAATTTCGAAAAATCTTTTGCTACTGTTTTCCAGTTGCAATATTCACAATAAATTACATAAACTTTATTATTTATCTTCATCTTCATTACCATCTATATTTATTATGCTTTGAGCTTCAAGATAATTCAAATAAGTAGCGGCCCAAGTTGAAATAAAACTACCAGCCATGCCACATAAAAAGATAACAAGGGGTTCTTTGCTAATTAGAACGAACCCACAGAAAAAACCAACCCAAGTTCCACAACATTGATAGCAAGAAAATAATTTATTCAACCAAGAAAAGCAATATTTTTCAATAAGATCTCTAAAAGGCTTGGCAATAGTGGCTGGGTCTACGATTATATGCGTAAATCCAATAACAGATAAAGCAAATAAAATCAAAGATGCAAAAGAAATCATTTTATCTCCAAAAAGTAATATAAATTTTGTCTTTAGTTCTATATGTTCCAAAATAAGAATACAAAGGATTTTCCGCTTCTATTAAATTTAGTTCTAATTCAGCGTTTTCTATTGGCAGTTCTATATTTTGAACTACATGATAGTCCAACTTATCAATAGTAATTGTAGTTCCCAAATGCTTCGATATTATAATTTCATGTTCTTTTTTAGCTTTATTTAAAAAATCTAAAATAGATTTTTTTCCCATTGCTTTTAAAACAGGACTTATTCTGCTCAGTCTCCATTGTTCTCTCAGATATCGTAAGTCGGGTAAATCTCGCCATATTTCATCGTTTTGAAAAATAATTTGCTCAACATTTTGAATATTTATTCGAACCATACTCTTATAATAATAACAAATTTGCAAAATAATACAAGGAGAAAAAATGGCAGATGAAACTTTCAGACCTCAAAAGAAACAAATTTCAGCCGAAGAAATAACTCAAGAAGATGTTGTTCAAGATATTGAAAAGGAATTGCAAAATCCGCAGGGCGAAGGTTCGGTTAAAGTAACAGGAAAAATACCAGAGGCTTTCAAGAATGCATTAGCCTCTCAAAGAATGGGCAAAACAAAAGAGCCAACTAAAGCAGCAAAACCAAGTGAAATGAGGGTGACTGGGAGCAGCAAGCTAGAAGAGTTAATTGCGGGAATAAACTCCAAGGGAAGTCTAGTTTATGAAAAAGTAGAACTTCCTTCAAAGGGAAAATTTTATCATGAAGATGATGGTCCTACAAATGGAATAATTCACATAAGACCAATGACCGGAGAAGAAGAAGAAATTCTTGCAACGCCAAGATTCGTTAAAAAAGGCCAAGCAATAAATATGATTTTCAATCGTTGTATGCAAGAAAATTATGACTCAGCAAATTTTTTAACTCAAGATAGAACATATTTATTGATTTATCTAAGAGGCATCTCATACACGCCAGAATATGATGTAGAAGTAAAGGACCCGGAGTCAGATCAAACTTTTGCAACAACAATTAATTTAAATGATCTTTATGTTAATTACTGCAGTGAAGATTATTCGAAAGAAAATTTAGAAGATGTTCTACCTGTGACTGGCTATAGATTTAAGTACAAGCTTGCTACCGGAAAAGACGAGCAATCTGTGCAGGATTACAGAGAACGAAGAGCTAAGAACTTTGATCTATCAGGACAAGCGGACGATACGCTTCTTTATCGAACGGCTTATTTATTAGAAGAAATCGAAGGACTAAATAATAAAATAGAAATTCAAACGCTATTAAAAAAGTTGCCAATTCAAGATGTGGCTTATCTTAGAACTGTTGTTAATGATCCACCATTTGGAGTGGAAACAAAAATTTCAGTCAATAATCCTTACACATTGAATGATTTCGAAATTGAATTGCCACTAGAAGCAAATTTTTTCTTCCCACGGGCGAAGCGAAAGACTTCAGCGACTCAAGCCTAAGTCTGTGGAAGAATCTAATGGAAGAACTTTTTTTCTTCATGTATCACATGAGGCAATCAAGGGAGAATTTCATGTCTTTGCCCATAAATGAAAGAAAATGGATTATAGATCGATTTATTCAACAAAAAGAAAAAGAGAACGAAGCTATGGAAGCAGCCAGAAAGAAAGCAAAGGTTAAGTAAAAAATATGTCTAAAGAAAGAAATCAAAATATAGTTGCAGGAGATAATTTAAATCTAAGATTATTTACCTATAACTCAAACCAAAGACAGAATGTCTTAAGTGTAGATAAAGTAGAAATTTATTATTTAGATGATAGTTGCATAACTCAAGATAATCCAGAAGGAAAAAGATTAGTTCAATTAGTAGAAGAGCCAGATATAAATTTAATTAGTGAAGGTCAATATTCAATAAATATTGAAGTAGAAGATCAAAAATATGTAATTGGAAAGTATTTAGATGTTTGGTATGTTAATTTTGACTCCCAACAATCTGGCTCTGTGACCAATGAATTTAGTGTAACTCCAGATCTTTGGTTTGCTTCTGACCTTCCTATTATTTATGATTTTTCTTTTGGCTTTAGACCAAATAGAATCAGATATGGTGAAAAAAGATGGATTAATATTGAAATTACACCAAATGTTCCAAATATATCTGAGCTTAGAAGATACTATGCAAATTTATCAGTTTCTTCTCCTCTAAGAATTTGGGTAGAAAAAATCTGTGGGGATTGTTTGCCAAAAGAAAAAGATCTTAGAATTGTTGTAGAAGGCGATTTAGTAGAACACAGAAGAGGAACAGAAGGAAGTTATTTTATAAATACAGAACTATTAAATATGGAATGCGGAATGTATAATGTTTGGTTCGAAATGGAATTTGGGGAAAATAAATATATTTCAGACAATCTTCAACTACAAGTATTTTAATGTTTACACACAACTAGCTTTGGCGGCTCATTCCCAATATCCATCTGGGTAGTCGTTATTATATATCTCAAATTTTACATATGTAATGTAATCATCAATTATCTCATAATTATTGACAGGCGTAGCTCTTATATAGGCAACAAGAGGATTCCACCATTCTATGTATTCTTTTAAATTAACTTGGTAGGATCTTTCTTCCTCTTGTTCCACAAAAAACCAAGTGCCTGTGTCCGCTTCTGGAGGTATTTTAATGTTAGACTTTCTAGTCAACCAATGATGAAAATTTTCTTTATCTATAAGCCAACAATCATATAGTTCTGATATTGTTAGATCTATTATTTCAGCATTATTGATTTGAATTTTCATTTATTTTTTCCTTATGTTTCTACAATGATACTATCAACATATATCGGCTCAGAAAAAGATATAAAACCAATTTGAGGATTTTTTATTTTGTTAAAAAGCATCCTATCTTGATATGGAGCATATCCTTCTTTCACTTTTTTATGTCCTAGTATTGCATATTTTTTAATACTAATATCATTATTATATAAATAAAAATAACTATTATTGTGTCCGTGAAAAATATAAATATTAGTATAGTTTTCTTTTATCTCTATTTTTCTAATATTTTTTTTAATTTTTTGTGTGAATATTTTTGTTCTAAATCGCTTGTTCATTAGATAATTTGAAATATTTGATGTTATTATTTTTTTGTTAGGTAGGTGTAATCCATCTTTTGTGATTTTATCGTCATTTGCATCAAATCTTAAATCAATATGAAAAATATTTTTTTCATTTGTCATATTAATTTTTTCTTGATTATATTTATTATAGTTAATGTGCTCATGTTCTGGTCTGGGGTTAAAAGGTCCAGTTAAAGCAAAAATAAGTATGGAGTCGTATAGGGCAGTATCAAACCATTTCTTAATTTCAACTATGGTTTTGCCATTATCCCACCCATTTCTATCATGACTTGAGCCTGCAATAAAGTATATTCCTTCATTCAAATTAGGCTTAGATTTCAAAAACATTAAAAACTCATAACATGTTCCTCCTCCACATGATATGCTTTGAATTTTAAACGAATCATATACTTCAGGAGAATTGTGTTTTAAATCATTGTGTATATTTTGAAAAAAACATTCTCCAAAAAAATATACATTTGATAGGGCTGGGTTTTCAATTAAAAATATTTCATCTTTATTCATTTTTAAACCTCTCTATTTTTAGGCCAAGATTTATTTTTGTGGCACCAAGAAAAGTTTTGGATCTCAAGAAACTCTGCTAGTTTGTCTCCACTGTCTGATTCTATATTAAATATTACAAAGTTGTCTTTATTTTTAAAGAAATCTATCATATTATTTTTATGTTGCAGATACCAGTCTTTAAGCTCATCATCTGTTTTCCCTTTACCTCTTGGCAAGCCAGGAACATTTAGTCTAATTATTCTTTCAATTAGAGATTGTCCTTCTTTCCTGATTGGTCCAGTATTTATATTCCATTGACGTAATGATCTTATCCAGTTGTCAATATTTCTATCGTTAAAGATAAACTTGCTATTGGGATATTGTTCATCTAATAAAGGAACGTCTACTAATTGAGGCCAATAGCATCTAGCTTTATCTATACAAGTTTCCATTTGGGTAAAAGCTTGATAGGTATTGATTTCAGATAGTAGTTGTTTTTTTTCATTTTTAGCCTTTTGAATACTTGTACCCACAAAAATATCGTCTACTCCCCAATGTATAGCAGAAATCCCCGATGAGGTTAATGATGCTTGTATTGATGATGTTCCACTTTTAGGAAAACCTATGACAAAAATTTTATTCATTTGATGTTCTGTCCTCTTCATAGAAAAACAAAGATGCGAATCGAGATTTTTTGATGAATTTTGGGGCCAGTGGGTGTGGGCTAGGTGAGCATTGCTTGTCCAAATATTGAGTTATAATATCGTCTGTTGTCTTCTCTATATCAAAATCTGTAGACTGCTTAGATTTACAAGCAAATTCTTGATGAGAAAAACATTGCCACTTCATATTCCCATCTATTTTGTTTGTCATGGATGAAATGTGCCATCCATGATCACTATTTTGAACGGAAATTTTTTGTATCGGAGCCGAGTAGCTGTTGTAGACCGGTCTTTTTTCTTCGTCGTTAAATCTAAAAGAACATGGTGAGATGTGATGTAATTTATATGGAATAGATTTTAGGTCAATTTTTCTATAGTCATTTATATTTATTTTTTCAATATTGGAGTAATTTGTAATATATCCTTTATTCCAAATTTCTTTTGTTGGCGGTTTATTTATGCTGCGTTTGAAGTTGATATACGACAAAAATTGTATTTTATTGAAATCATTAATTTTATCAAGAAATTGTATATTTTGAATTTCATCTATATCTTGAATACACATAATGTCATCAGTTTGTGCAATATCCGATATGGCTTCTTGTAGACTGTTTCTGTGTTCAAACTCAACAATCCATCTATTTTCTGTTGATGGGAAATCATTAAAGCCTATGAAATTCCCCTTATATGGTTTAGGTAAATTATTGATTTTTATATAAATGATTCTGTCTTTATATTCCTCAAATAGATAACTGTATTTTTCATAAAAAAAAGGTTTTTTAATTCCGCTATATGTAGAGTCAGCTTCTGCTATAACAATGAAATCAAACCATTGCAAATCGTATTTAATGCGGGCTTCAAGCAGCCATATTTCATTATTCATTATTAAGCAGTTATATTTTTTCATTAATTTAAATTTCTATGTTATATGGACTAATGCACAACAACATATATCCATTTTTAGTATTCAATGGAATTCCCACAGATATTGTATTATTAATAGTTTTGTTTTTTAAATGTTTTTCACTAATTAACCATTGTATTGTTGTGTCTATTTCTATATCAGATTGATCAGAAAAATATAAAAATAAATTATCTGTCCATAAATCTTGAATTTCTATTTTGTTTGTCGTGTAAAATATTTTTTTGTAAATAACGTTCATATTTAAAAACATGTTTTAACTCTAATCTTATTATAGGCATTAATACAGTTTTGTCTCATGGCTTCTATTTTATCAACAGGGATTAATTTTAGTATATCAAAGACATTTCCAAAATCAACTGCGGATATAGTAACTGAGAAGTCGTCCCAATTATAGCCCTTAATATCTGGTCTGATCCAATCATTTTCAAACAATACTGGAATAGACCCAACAGCCATGCTTTCCCAAAGTCTAATGGTATTTGGCCCAGTTCCTTCTGGGCACAAACTAAATACAGAATCGGACAATACGGTGTTGTATTCAAAGGTCTCAACTTCTTCCAAGCTAATCTCGTACTCAGATAGAGTTTGTTTTTTAATTTGTTTTTTATAGACAATATTATTATAAAACCATGAATTTTTTAGCTTAAAATAAACTTCATCGTTATCTTTTAATAGCTGATATAGCCGTTCTCTTATTTCGGACGGATACCATCTATCATGTGCTCCTATAAAAGAACATAAATATTGCTTCTCTTCATATCTTTTGATTTTGATCCCTTTGTTTCTGGTAGGATTCTCTATATTAGCCGCACATATGTGCCATGGGAATAAATTTATTCCTTCCAGAGGGAGATTATGTGATTTTTGCTTTAAATGTGACAGATGAATATTCTTAATTCCAATTTTTTTCCAAAATCCTAATAGTTTGTGCCAATTTATATGCTGACAGACTGTGTGTGTATTTTTATTGGATGGAATTTCAATCTTATCAAATATCTCCTCTAAATAATTTTTACAAATAGGTTCATGTAAAAAATCATCACATTTGGGAAATTGTATTTGTAAAGTATCTATTATACTTGCCCATGAGCAAGCAATATATAAATTATTCGTAGAGTTATTATGTGTATTGCTATGGTTGTAAAAAGATTGTTTTTCTGTTATTGCTGGGAATTGCCAAGGAACAGATTTAACTTCTAAAGTTTTATCATCTTCAGAAAGACTAATTTCGATATTATTTATTTCTTTTTCAACTTCATTGATTTGTTGTTGGGTTTTAGCTATTACCAATTGTTTAAATGATATTTTAGAAGACACAGAACTAAAACTGCTCCAATTTGATCCTATTATTTTAGATGTTTTAGATAATAAAAATAAATCCACCACGGCATCGTCTTGATTATATTTAGGTTCATACATGCAAACACTATTAAAAAAAGTTTTATTTATGTTATGAAATATTTTATCTCTATATTTATTTAAAAAAATCTCATTTGTTTCTTCGCTATCTGTTGATAAGAAAAAATTTACATTAGGATTTTTATCTATCTCTTCGTCTAGTAAACAAAAAAAACTTTGGTCATCAGATACTTTGAATTGATCTTTGCATGTACTATTCCATGCATCTCCTCTTCTTACGTGCACGCCAATAGTATTGTTATTAAAATTATTGTCATAGATTTTATCTATTTTGTCTTGTATCCATTTAATAGGTTGTAGGCGAGAATAAAAACAGTTTTGTTCTTTAAAAAAATGTGGCATCATATACTCTAAACAAGAATCGCCGCTATAACAAAAGTCTTCTGTCAGAATCTTATAAAAAATATTTCTTACAGATTCATCGAATGTATAGGAAATACTATCATCTGACTTAATTATGCTCGATTTTAGATCAAATATATTATTTTTTTTTGTAGAATATTCCTCATCAGATATAAAATTAATTTCTTGATTAAAAAACAAATCTGTAAATTTATCATTTGACCATCCCGGACCAGATTCCCAACATACGAACAAATTTTTGCCAAAAAGTATTGATAGACTATAAAAAGAATTGATGGTTCTTAACCTATTGGCCAATCCATTTTGCACTTTTATGTATACGTTTTTTTTATTCTTTTGAGGTATAGAGAATTTTTCAGGTGTTTTTTTATCTTTGAACTCTAAATTAATTTTGTTTTTAAGGTCTTGGATTGCCTTAGCTGTAACCTCACACTTACCCCATCCAGTTTTTGAACAAATATCTTCTGCTTTAGCGATATAATCAAAAGCCAAAACAAATTCATTTTGATTTAGAAAAACCTTAGATAATCCTAAGCAAGCCCAAGGAGTTTGACCAATTTTCAAAGCTTTTTTATAAAGTGATATTTTTCTATGATCTCCATCGTCTAAGCAATTAGCGTATCTTATTAAAAGTTTAAAGTCTTCTGTGTCGTCTGTAACTATTTGTTGATATATATTTCTCGCTTCGATTAGACGACCAATTAATTGTAACTCGTATGCTTTTTCTTTTTGTTCTATTATGTTCATAAAATAATATTTGATTATATATTAGACACCTATGGACTTTATCGGATGTGATTATTCCATAATCCAAGAAGAAATTTTATGATAAATATTTTCTCCATAAGAGGATAAAAATAAATGATCCAGATCATAATCTTCAAAATCGCCATTTATTGTTTTTCTTTCATATTGCCAGTGTGTATTAATTAAAATATGATGTAAAAAAATAAATTCTTTTCTTAGAATTTTTTCAATGTTTCCTTCTACGTTATGAACTCTAAGAAAAACATCATCGGATGTGTTTTTTAAGTATATACACCATTTGCAGTTACAAAATGAGTTATGATCTATCCTACTGTGAGTATCATGTTGCAAATAATTTGAAGTTTTTTTTATATTTTTATAAACCCACTTACCCGGGTACATTAAACAAGAATTTTCTTTTATTGCATCCAATATAGATAGGCTTTTGTCGCCCACGATCAGCTCGTCAATGTCAGAGTTTATTAAAATTCCATTATTATTTAAATAATAGTATCTTACATGCTCAAACATTGCGTATTGCAAAAAATCACAATCCCATTTGCTGCCTTTGTGATTAATAGGACCCCATAAATAATCAATAGATTCTAAATGAACTATGCCTTTGATATCTACTATTTTAGCTTTGAGTTCATCAATAGAATATCTAGTGCTATTATTGTCGTAAATAATTACATCTGTTACTCCGTGATTTTCTATGTGCCAATTTGCCCAATCAACTATCCATTGCAGATCGTTATCTTTTTGAAGTGTGTATAGACAAACTTTGTTTTCTCCCAAACCTTTTATTTTAGGTATATTATAAGTCTTATCGCCAATCCTAATTTCTTTTATGCTATTTTCTATTATCAATTTTTGTATTTTGCTTTTGTATAATTTTGAATAATAGTTTGATATATTCTTATTATCAAAAAGAGCTATTTCCTTAAACTTAGACCAATTTTCATCTGTTGCTGGTGGGGCGATTATGTATGTTTTGTCATCATCGGCAAAGATGTCATATATAAACGTGGCGTAATCAAATAACTGATCAAAGTTATCTTGCCTTAAATCAACTGGTCTTGGGGGGACTCTATTCTCTTGGTTTATATCCGAAAAATTAATTTTTATCATTGTTTCACACAAAAAGTTGAGATACTTTCAACAATCAGTTTTTATTTGTTTTCAAACTAATTATTTTATTTTTTTCTGAAGAATTATTTAAATCTTTATTTTCATAATTATGTGTTCTGTAGTGGCTGTCGTGAGGAATATGAAAAATAGAAATGTATTTATGATTCAAATATTTATGTATCATTCCTTTTTTTTCTAGTCTATCACATAAATCATAATCATCATATCCATAGTCTTTAAATCTTTCGTCGTATCCACCAATTGATAAAAAGTCATTTTTTCTTATGAATAAAAATCCAGACAAATGCCTTAAAAAACCTTTTTGGTTATCTAGACTAAGATCTTCCCAAGAACCAGTAATGAATTCATTTTCATTCAAGCTATAAATTTCAAAAAAATTCAAATAAGGACTCATTACATAATCAACATCCATTTTTAGTATAAATCCATCTGGGGCTGCTTTGAATCCTATATTATAGGCTTTTGAGATATTGAAAAATTTTTCATTTTCAATTCTTATTACACTTATTTTATCGCTCAAGTTTTTAACTTTAGGCTCCACTGCCTCGTCAGAAGAATAGTCCACAATAATGATATTATCTATTTGTGGAATCATTAGCCAAGAAGTTATTGACAGAAGCAAAGGATTCAGTCTGTTTTTTACTGCGCAGACAATTGATATGGTTTCTTTTTTAGAATTTTTTTTTGATAAATTTTTAGAAGATTCAACATGATTAGAAGAAAGAAAAATTGGCTTTCTTTTTAAGTTGGCTGCGAGCGTGGAAAAACTACTCCAATAAGTTCCTATAATTTTATTGGTATTTGACAAGCAAAACAAGTCTATTACTGCTGATTCTTGTCCAAATTTTGGATTACACATATCAGAACTTTCTGCAAAATCTTTTTCTAGGACAGACATTTTGTTTCCAAACATTTCTAAAAACTTTTTTTGCGTTTGTTCACAATCGGTTGACAAATAAAAATTTGATTTATTATTTTCTTCAATTTCTTTTGTAATTTCTTTTATGAAAAAATCATCATTTGAAAAATCATAGAAAGCTTTCCATGGACTGTTTATCGCGTCTCCTCTTCTGATATGTACTCCTATCGTACTTTCATCAAATACGCTAACTATTCTATTAATTTTATGGCTTATGTTTTTTTTAACAACAAGTTTATCAAAAAATGTATTATATGTTTTTATGTCACAAGGTAGGAAATATTCAAGAGCAGATTCTCCATTATAACAAAAGCTTTTATTTAGTATCAAATCAAGTATTCTACCTCCTGGAGCTTTTAGCACATAATATATCGGGGGTATTTGATCTATTAATTTGTCTACGTTTTCATGTTGACGGCTTTGCTTCTCGTATTCATCATTTGAGATAAAATTTATATCATTAATGTGCTCAAATAGGTCTAAAAAATGCTCTCTTCCCCAACCGGGGCCATCCCCCCAACATACAAATAATTTTTTATTATATGTAGTTGCAAAATTATAAAATGAATTAAGAGTTCTTAATCTATTAGCTAATCCATTTTTTACCTTAATAAAAATACAAACGTCTGTTGCTAAATTAATTTTGTTCTTAAGGTCTTGGATTGCCTTGATTGTAGGTTCACAGTCACCCCATCCAGTTTTTGAACAAATATCTTCTGCTTTAGCGATATAATCAAAAGCTAAAAGAAAATCTTTTTGATTTAGAAAAAATTTAGATAATCCTAAGCAAGCCCAAGGAGTTTGACCAATTTTCAAAGCTTTTTTATAAAGTGATATTTTTCTATGATCTCCGTCATCTAGGCAATTAGCGTATCTTATTAAAAGTTTAAAGTCTTCAGTGTCGTCTGTGACTATTTGTTGATATATATTTCTCGCTTCAATGTGGCGACCAATTAATTGTAACTCGTATGCTTTTTCTTTTTGTTCTATTATGTTCATAAAATAATAAAGTCCATGGGTTGGTCTAATATGTATTCAAACGTTGAGTCTTCAATACCTCTAATTTTATTTTCAAGCCACCGTCCAATGACAACCTCCTTTTTAATATTAGCGGTTTTAATTGGCATTATGTGATATTCTACGATTGAAGGATTTTCCGGATTAGTTGTAGGACTAACAAAGGCTAAAGATCCAATAATTGAAGTGTCTGCTTTATCATATGTTCTTATTTTAGATATGTGCCTGTGGTAAGACTTTATCTCATAAAAAGGATTATAAAGATCCCAACCATGCACAGAAAAAATATAAGCTATTTTATTATCACAGCGATACTTTCCTGTTGGCACATCTAGTTCTTTTATAAAGCTAAAATTATTTTCTTTGCTAAAATTAATAATCCAAGAATCTTGCGACCATTGGGGGTTTTCGTGGGGAACAATATGTTCATCAAGATCTTCATATCTAGACAAGCACATTAAGCTATTTGGTTTTTCAAGATATTTATATACTTTGTTGATGCTATCGTCAAAATACATATCGGCATTAGTAAATATAGAAACGGTATTATTTTTGATAGAGTAGTCAATCCAATCTTTATATGTAGGGATTCTATCTATTTTTATGAAATTTAATTTATTTGCGTAGATATCCGGCTCTTCAAAAAAATGATAGAAGTTAGAAGATCTAGTGTTTTGATCAAGAAATATGTTTATTTTATTGATGCATGGATTTCTTATGTTCTGAGTTAAACAATAGTCTAACTCTTTTTGCCTATACTCAGATTCAGACTTAAAATAAGTGGTAAACAGATTAATTTTCATGAAAAAATATTTTTGACCTCATCTATGTGAGTATGACGTCTCATTTTATGATAATAATTTTTTTCAAAATAGTCTTTAGCATTAATTTGCACATTGTATTTATTAAAAACTAATTGTAAAATATTGATAAATTTTTCTTTCTGTTTTTGGGCTAAAAGTATGTGATCTTTTCTAATCCTATCCCCATCTCTGGGGTTGTTTTTAAAAAATTCAACAGATTCTGCGACGGAATCTTCGTCGTCATCACATATTATAGAGTTATAGTCATTATACCAAAAGTCTCTTCCTCCTAATGATTTTGTAGAAACAACCGGTATGCCGCACAATAGATATTCACTTGAGGAAAAACAGGCTCCTTCCATAGCAGATAACATTAGTCCGCAATAAGATTGATTAATTTTTTTACAAACTTCTTCTATATTAAGTGGCTTATCATTGTTGTAAATATGTGGCGGTAAAGAATAAGATAAACTTGGGCCACAATGATTATTTCCACCCGCAACGATAGCCAGCTTATCCACCTTTCTTGCTAAGTAATGTCTTTTGAAATCTCTTTGTCTGGAAACTAGTATGGCATCGTATTTTTTTTCTATAACTTCGGGCTTTATTATATTTTCATCTATCCAAGCATTATGATTTATCAATTCTCCAAAAAATCCTTTTTGTTCTAGAAAATTTTTCTCTTGAATAGAGTTGAACAGAAAGAAAAAATTGTTCTTATTCAGTTTTAGATACTCGAACATTTCATGGTAGTGCTTGGCATGATGATTATCCATATACCAACCACAGTAAACAAAGAAAAAATGACTATCTTTGATTTTATTTTTACATTCATCAAGCCAATTAAAATTATGAACTATATTTTCAATAATAAAAATATTGAGTCTTTTATCTTGAAAGTAGTGTCTAAATGGAAAATAGACATTTGGCCAAACATAAAAGGGCCTGAATTTTCTTGGTAAAATCCTAATCATATTTCTAATTCCAGTTCAAGAGCATCTATATCTATGATTATATTAAAAGATTTATCCGCTTCTATTAATATATGTTTGTATTTTTCCGCCATCTTGAATGCATTTCTAAAATTGTAACACACTCTGTTGTTTGGGCAAAACTCTATTATTTTAGCTTCAGGATTACAGAATATAGAATTTGCAAACATAGATCCATGTGCTCCAATTATAATTTTTGCATTAGCGAAATATTCAACCACTAAATCAAGTGGTTCTTGCCCATTTAGAATAATAAATTCTTTTTTGGACAGAGCATCAATAACTTCTTTTTCATTAATAACACCTCTATTCCCAACTTTAATATGGTTTCTGCTTAAATATAGGCTATATTTTGGCTCGATATTTTGTATGTTAAAGAGTGAAAAATACCTCTCTAAAATCCAACTGTAGGCGTCTCTGTCTATTTCTGTTGGTATTGTTGGGGATAATGAATATATTAAATTGCGTATCTTTATGTTCAATTCATTTGCCACTATCAAGTCTTCTTTTCTTATGTCTCTTTCAGAAAACGCAGACAAGTGTTTTATAAAGTCTGTAATTCTGTCGTGTATTGATACTATAAATTTAATATTTGGATCTTGTATTTGAGATTTTATAGGATAAAGTCTTTGAAGCGTATCAAATAAATGCCCAAAAGCATAATAACCAAAAGGATGTGTTAAGTCTACGCAATTCTCAACATCTATAAAATCAGAACATTTAAAAGCTTGTTCATGTTTATTCTTAATGTCTCTTCTTCTAATTTGAACATGTTCGTTCAATATGTTTTTGTCACGCATAAATCTAGAAATACAAGACGGCTCCCAAAAAATACGCTCGTCTAAAGTTTCAGGTAAAACAACTCCATCTTTATCAAATAAAATACCATTAGACATAATCACATTATGAAACTCATAAGATAATTTATCGTGACCAAAATAGTTATGATTTTTTGATTCTAAAAATTTGATTGTATTTCTTTTTGGCAATTTCATTTGTAGGCAATCTTTACATCTTTATCGTAATAAAACCAATCCTTAGGAGATCTATAGTAATCTCCCTTACCAAGAATGTAAGCTAAATGACTGAATCCGCTTGGTGATCCAACGACTACATCTGCGTTTGCCATGTGGTAAAACGCTTCAATATCTGTTTTGTGTGTTAGTATTGTGGGGTTGAATTCGTTAAATATACTCACATCCTCAAGATTTGGTTCGGATGTTATGTACAAGTTATATTCTCCATTGTTCTCAAAAATTTTCTTCACTAATCCGTGAAAGTAATCAACGCCTAAGATTCTTGATTCCATACCAACGGCATCGCCTCTTCTTATGTGGACTATCAAATTATTGTTTTCTTTATATGGGTTTTTTTCGTAGTATTTAGAACCAAGTCTTTCTTTGTGTTGTTGGTAAAGCTTAAAAATCGAATCTTTTTTAGGCACCGGTTTCAACAACTGATTAAAGATGCCGCTATTTTTTCCAAGATCAAGCCTATACAAAACGCCTTCGTTTTTTTGATTCAAAATGTCATCGGCACTATCTATATTGATGCTTGGCTTGTTTTCATAATTCAAAATATGCATGGTATTGAATGAAAGAACATGCTCAAAATGAGAAGAGTGCCCCGAGAATGGACTGTATACTGGGATGAGGTTATAAAAATTGCAAATGAGCAAAAAAGAAAAGTAGTTATTAGTTTGATGACCTATCCCGGCTCCTTCATCGTGTTCAATACACAGATAGTTTGTCATTTTGGCCTCTTTTTCAGTTATTCTATCAAAAATGTCGGCAGGCCCATCGACTGAAGACCCTAAATATTTTTCTTCCATTTTATCCATAACGCTCCTAATTAGTAAAACAGTCCATTTGTCTAAAATATTTATAAGCGTTAATACAGTTTAACTTCATTTGTTCTAACTCCTCTTCAGAGAAAGAGCGAAGTATGGAAATAGTATCTTTTAAGTCTGTTTTTTTGATAAAAACAGAAAAATCGCTCCACTCTAACCCTGTTATTTTAGGGGGCGTCCAATCATCTGAGAATATTACTGGAATCGAACCTATTGCCATGCTTTCCCACAGTCTAATTGTATTAGGCCCAGTCCCCTCCGGACACAAAGAGAATATTGAGTCGCTGAGTATGTTGTTGTATCTTTGAGTTTCTTTTTCATAAGACTCCAGATATTCATTAGATAACTTCTCATTTTTTACCTGTTGTTCAAAAACAATTTTTTCATAAAACCATTCATCTTTTAATTCATAGATTATTTGGTTTTCTTTTTCTAATATGTTTTTTAAATCTAATCTGATTGTGTTACGATAATAGTTTGTATAAGCTCCAATAAAAGACGCTAAATATTTTTTGTTTTTATTTGTTTTGACTTTTAAGTCTCTTGACCTGTCTTTGTTTTCGTAATTAGCCGCAATCAAAGCCCATGAATGAAATTTTATCTTATCCGTATTATTTATATTTTTTTCATAATGAGATAAATGAACGTCTGTGATTCCGATCTCCTCCCACAAATCAATTAACCAGCTCCACCGGATATGTTGACATACAGTGTGCTTTTTACCATCTTTTGTAGATATAATATTTTTAATTTTTTGTATATTTTCATCGTTCAAAAACATACGCTTGTCTATGAAAGTTGCCCAAGGAAACGAAACATAATATTCTTTTATCTTTGAATTAACAAAAGCATGATTGTAAAAATAAAATTTTTCCGTACATGCTGGAAACTGCCAATTAATTTCGTTCGAGTTAATGCTAATGATAGAATCTTTAGCTTTTATATCTAATTGATTAATGGACATAAGTTGTTTTTTATTTGATGCATTCTTCAAAAAATAATGATGAAATAATCTTCTTCTCTCCGCCACGCTATTTTCACTAGCCCAGGGTTGATAATACCCTTCAATATTTGGAATATTTTTTTCATAAGAAATTTCATCAAATTCAATAGGGATTTCAATGATCCAAGCTATTCTGTCTAAAACTTGATGTTCATAATTTTCATCAATATTTATGTGTGCGAAAACGTTTTCGCCATCCATTATCAACACATGATCTGGGTGAACTTCGACATTAATGTTTTTATCAAAAAAAATATTATTTTTTTGTTGAAATCCAAGGCTTTTTAGAATGGAAAATAAAACATATTTTTTTTGAGATCGATCCTTTTTAGCTAACATATATTAAAAAAAAATTCATCCTTTAATGACAATATATCTTTAAAATTAAAAACTAGCCAATCATTGTATTTCATAAAAAATTCAAAATCTTTATATAGATCTTTGCCTATATCATAATGCTTTATAAAAACCAATCTAGGCTTTCTATCTTTTTTCCATAAAAGCATTGGCTTTCTGCCAGTTCTTTTGGAATCTTCAGAAACTTGTTTTAAGAATTCGTCTAATTCCTTTTGGCCTTTATCAAAAGCAGAACAAAGATCTATATCATTATAGCCACCTTTTGATTCTAAAACAAATTTAAAATTCTCAGGACAAACTAAATCTCCTGAAAAATTATTTATAGCATTTTTAGAAAGAAATACATTTTGCCCCCACCTGTTTCCACTGCCTATTGTTCTAGAAAACTTGCCCCAAGAAGGATTAGAGTTTAATATTTCATGAAACCTAGAATTAAGTTCTTTTACAACTTCTAATTCTACTCTTTTGCCTTTCTTACCAGATTTTATTTTTTTTGTTTTATTAGATAGAACGTTCTCTATCTCTACTTCTATTTTTTCTTCTTCTTCCATGAACTAAAATAGTCAACTTTTATTTAAAATATTTAAAAATATTTTTTCTAACTCCTTGATGTTATCTATTAAAAAATCATAATCTGAGCTATTCTCAGCAATTGATTCTAATTCATAAGAATAATTAATTATTTCTGCTGCTTTATATTTTAATAAATTATAATTGTCAAGAGAAAAATCTTTACATTGCTCTTCTAAATTTAAATTAGTATATATTTGATTAGTGAGCTTAGGTTTTTCAAAATTTAAAAAATTGCCATCTTCGATCCAATTATCAATTTCTTCTGATATTATATCAAATTTATTAATTTTTAATTCTTTTGTCAATTCAAATAGCCAAACTTCGTCGGTTGGCAACTGTGCCGCTTCGCAATCAAAATTGAATTCTTTTGTTGAATCGCTCCAAATTTCTGCGGTGGAGACAAAGAATACTTGCCCTAGTAAATCCATCATGTCAACGTAAAATAAAGAACGATGTTCGTTTCTAAATAGCCACAATCTTTTTTCTTCTTTGCTCAATTCGCCAATCGCCACGGCCATATGCGACTCACAAGCCATTGACCATATATTATTGATTCCCAACAATCTATTTTCTATTTTTTCTTCATTTTTATAAAATCCGCTTTGAAATAATCTTAATAAAATTTCAGAATCACATAATGTGTGAACTTCATATTTATTTTTCAAAAAATTATAAACATGATTTGGAACTCTGCCATTGTGAATTAAAGCGATAGATAAGTCTTCATTTACAAAAGGATGATTATTCTTATTATCTCTTGGAAGACCAGAGCCAGAAGAAGCCTCCCTAGCATGACATAAAAGCAAATTTGGATTTAGATCTTTGATGTTTTTCCAAATATTTTTATTTACAAAATTAGAAGAACGAGTTGGTTCTTTATGATAAAGAATTTTATTATTTTTATTTAATCCCCAAAAACCAGATGCATCTTTACCCCTAATTTCTAAATTATTAAATAAATTTGATATTATTCTGAAGCTAAAATCAGGATCTTTTGAATTACCTATAAAACCTGCTATGCCACAAATAAAACACCTCTATTCATTCCGGAGAACCTATATTATTTATAGGAGCGTCTAATTTAGAAGACATTTGCTTGAGAGTTGAGAGACAAGAAGATAAAACAGAATTTAAGTCTGGCCTGTTCTCTCTTTTTGGATCTAGACTCATAGAAATATTAGCCGCACAATTCTGAAGGGTTTTTAGATTTGCCCCTAATTTTGAATTCCACTTGGTTCTAAGCAGTCTTGCTCTTATTTGATTAACTATTTCTTTTGCTTTTTTATCTTTTCCGAGTGCAACAGGATCTTGAGTCAAATCTTGAATAGAGTTCATTATATCCCCAAGTCTTTGAGAAAATAAAACTTGGTTTTCAATTATTAAGTAATTTTTAAATTCCATATTAGTGATTGATATAACATTCGAGTTTAGGTTTAGTTTTATTTTTAATTTGCTTTTCTATTTGCAAATTTTTAACCGCTTTGTAAGATTTTGTTGCTTGATGAATATTTTCTGCTGATCCTTTGAGCAGCAAATCTTCAGGCTTATAGAGATTTTTATGACTATATTCTAAATCTATTTCTTCTTTTATATATCCATTTTCATCATATTTTTGATCGGATACTTTGGGAACGCAATAACAAGTAAAACAAATTTTCGGATAAAGCCTATTGTCTACAAAAGGTTTATTTTTATGAGAAATTACACATAGGTCCATGTATTGGCCACATATTGGGCAATTATCAGACTTTTTTTTATCTTTTTTCTCTGCTTTGAAATTTATTTTAATTTTTTTCATTATTAAGTTCCAGTAGAGCCAAAACCTCCTTCGCCCCTTTGAGTATACGAAAGATCTTCGACAATTTCAAACTCAAAATTAAAATGCTTTTCAATTATTAATTGTGCGATTCTATCGCCAATATTAATTTTAAAATAATTTTCTTTGTCTGTATTGAATAAAATTACTTTAATTTCTCCTCTATAGGAGCTGTCTACAACTCCTGCCAAAACATCAATTCCATTCTTATAAGCAATCCCAGACCTTGGAGCTATTCTGCCATAATGACCTTCTGGGATCTCTAGTGAGATGCCAGTTGCGATTGCTTTTCTTTCGAAAGGATTTAAAATGAAATCTTCAACAGAACAAAGATCCGCTCCCGCGTCTGACGGGTTTGCTCTCATTGGAATCTTTGCTTCTTTTGATAAAAATTTTATTTTCATATATTAATTTCTTCTAAATTTATACCCTTATCTCTTTGAATGCTATATGAGTAGGCGGTTATAGATCCATCCGGTTTCGTGTCATTTATTACAATTCTTGGACCTGTTGGCAGATTGCATATGATTAAATCGTAACGAAGATTGAATTTTTTCATAAAGCTTTCAATTCTTTTTTTATGATTTGCTTCTTCTCTTCCTGTCGTAATAATTACAAAGTCATCATTTTTTATGATTGTATTAAAAAAATCGATTGTAGTGGGTAAAATTTCATCTACATCTCCGTGGTAGCTTTTTTGAGCAACAAGGGTGCCGTCAAAGTCTAAAAACCAGGTTTTTCTATTGTCAAACACTTTTAGGCCTCACAAGAAGAGCAGGTAAGAATGGATCTAGCTAATTCTTGAGCCGGATTTGCACTTCTTTGATAGTAGAAAGTTTTAACTCCCATTTCCCAACCTTCAATCAACAAAGAATTAACTTCTTTTGGAGATGTATTTGGAGGAATCATTAGATTTAGTGACTGAGATTGATCAATATGATTCTGACGTTGGGCCGCTTGAATGACAATTTCTTTCTGGCTGATTTCTCCAAAAGTTTTGAAAACATTTTTCTCTTGTTCCGATAAGAAATCTAAGTGTTGGACCGATCCTCCCTTTACCAATATGCTTTTCCAAACTTCATCATTGTTTTTTTCATATTTTTTAAGAATTTCTTTAAGGAAAGGATTTTTATAAGTGAATTTGCCCTTGGCTAAATTTTTTACAAAATAATTAGAATTGAGAGGCTCTATAGAAGGGCTTACTTGACCTAAAATAAAACTGCTTGAAGTTGTGGGAGCAACAGCCAAAGTGGTCACATTTCTTCTTCCATAGCCTTTTAGGAGTTCTGGCTCTCCGTACTCTTTCGCCAAAGATTCGGTTGCTTTATCAGCTCTCTCTCTGATTATCTTCCAAACATCAACATTCAAATACTTTGCTTCCATTGATTCAAATGCGATCATTTTAGATTGCAATAAAGAATGCCAACCCAAAACTCCCATTCCTAAAGCTCTTTGAGCTTTAGCAAAATTATGGGCGGCTTCCATGTACTTTACATTTTTTGTTTTATCAATAAATTCTTCGTTAACAGCATCAAGAAAATAAACTAAAGTTTCTACAGCATCGGTGTCTTTGATCTCATCCCAATGAAGCAAATTAAGACTTGATAAAACACATACGAAAGAGTTGTTTTCATCAGAAAAAAGTTGAATTTCAGAACATAAATTTGAACTTTTTATTTTTAAATTTTTATCTTTATAAACTTGTGGAGCTTGTTTGTTAGTTGTATCAACAAACATTATATAAGGATAACCAGTTTCAAATCTTTTTTGAATTACCTTCGCCCATATTTTTCTTTTATCTTTATCTCCATTTATTAGCCCCTCCATGAATTCATCAGTAACGGTAACTCCGATACTCATATTTTGTATAGAATGTCCTTCAGATCTAATTTGAAGAAATTCTTCTATATCATTGTGCTCTATTGGCATGTAGGCCGCAAACGAGCCTCTTCTGGCACTTCCTTGGCTAATTACATCTGCAACTTTGTCATAAATTTCCATAAAATGAACAGCACCGCTACTTTCTCCACCAACACTAATCTTAGTTCCTCTTGGTCTCAAGGATCCAAAATAACCTGATGTCCCTCCGCCTAGCTTGCTCATCATCCCAACTTCCGCAGCTTTAGTTAATATTTCTTCCATCTTATCTTGAATGAAGCTGCCGAAGCAACTAACCGGAAGCCCCCGATTATTGCCAAAATTAGTCCAAACAGGCGTAGCAAGGCTGTAGAAGCCCTTTGCCATATAATTTTGAAACTTATCAGAGAAACCTTTTAATTTAAGAATTTTCTCTGCGTTATCTGCAATTTGTTTGATTCTAGCCTCTGGCGTAACGCCCTCTTCTAGATATCCTCTTTCCAAAAAGAGACGGCTGTGGCTGTTGAGCCAATAATATTCTTTGTTCATTTTTTACTTAATAAAATTGTTGATGAGAATAGGTATTATACACAAAAAAAACAGAAAAAACAGGCAACAATCAAAACAAATCTTCTTCAGAAAAACTTTGAGATTTTTTGCTGTATTCGGTTGGACGAGAATGAAAGAAATCTGACATGTTGTTTCCTAAAACCTGCTCGTCAAACCAAACTGTTTTTGACAACAATTCTCTATTTACATCAAAAACTTCATTATAGCCGATCTGCTTTAAAGATTCATTCATTCTATTTTTTATAAATTCTTTAAGTATCTCTGAACTAAGTTTTTCAGCTTTGTGTCCATTTACAATCCATTCTACTATTTTCATTTCATGACTAACTGCTTCTTTTGCTTCGCTAATTATTTTTTCTTCTAATTCTTTATCAAATAATTCTGGGTATTCTTTTCTAATGACATTTATGATCTTCATCCCAATCATTGCGTGTAGATTTTCTTCTCTTGAAGTATATTCTACTTGTTTGTTTGTGTCTTTCAATAAATTTCTGTACCTTCCAAACCAGCTTATTGTATAGAATTGCGAGAATAGAGCTATGTTCTCAACGAACAAAGTGAAAAGTATCAAAGAATAAATAAATTGCTTTTTATTATCTGTGTGAAATCTGCGCAAATGCTTTCTTAAGTAATTTACTCTTCCCTTAATAATATCTAGTTCCAATATATTATCAAAAGCATCATCTATTCCAAGAACTTCAAGTAGACGTTCATAAGCGTCTCCGTGAATAACCTCGGTATTTGCCATAACGTAGCCCATGTCATTGATAGAGGGGTGCGGCAAATTATCGCCAATTTTCGCCCAAAATTTCTTGACCGAAATTTCAAGTTGGCCAATAGTAGCAAGTGCTCTAGTAATTATTTCTCTCTCTTGATCTGTAAGAGAAACTCTAAAGTCTTGAACGTCACTTTGAAAAGAAAATTCTTTATCTGTCCAAAATCCATTATGCATAGAAGAGATAAACTCTTGTGTCCATGGGTATCGGTCAGGCTTGCGACTAATTTGCTCATCAAAAATCATAAAATCTCCTGGCTAGTTTAAAATATGTTTGTAGGTATATCTAAGTTTGATAAAAAAAATTTTTCAAATTTTTTTTATTTTGGTAAAACCGCCCTTTTTTTCTAATCTTATTAATTCACAACCCTCTAATAAATCTAATAAGTTTTGATCATGAGTAGTTATAAATACTTTTCTGTCCTTGGATAATTCAGTAATCATATTATACACTCCATAAACTCCAATTGGATCTATATTGGTGGTAACTTCATCTAAAAAAACAATTGATGGACAAACTCCTGAACTGAGAGACATAACATAAGCGAAAGCCTGGGAAACGGCAAGATTTAATCTTCTTCTTTCTCCGCCACTCATAGCATGATAAACAAAAGGATCTCCATCTGATGGGTTTCTTTCTATTTTTTCTTCTAGTTCATTATTGAATTCCAACTTGGTTTTTCCATCTATTAAAAATTGTAACCAATAAGCAATTCTAGAATTTAGTGCTGGTATTACGCCATCTATTACAAATTTCCTTATTCCAGTATCTCCAAATGCAGTGACCCAAAAATCATAATAAGGCAAATCTTTTTCTAATTCTTCCAATTCTTTTTTCTTATTGAATAGAATGTTTCTATTTTCAATAAGATCTTCACTTATAGAATTAATTATTTTAATAAAAGGACTTTCATTTAGTTCTTTATTCTTATTAATTATTTGATCTTCTAGATTATTAATTTTTTCTTCAATGATTTGATTAGAAACATTTTTATTTTGCGGCTTTTCAATCTTATTTAAATCTTGTAGTCTTTTTCTTTTTTTTGTTAACAAAGCATTATTATTATCTAAACTTAACTTTGCTGACTGTAGACCTTTATTTATTTTATTCAACACCAACTCTACATCAGAAGACTCTGAAACAACGCTTTCTTTTTCACTATTTTTATTTAATATTTCTGATTCTAGCTCTAGTATCTTTTTCCTAATCTCAGATACGTATTTTTTATAATTATCTTCTGATATCTCTCCTAAGCAAAACTTACACTTTGAACCCTTATTTTCTTCAAATTTGTTTATTTCTTTTACACAATCTTTTATGTTAGATTTTATTTTTTCTATAGAAGCGTCAACATTATCTATTTTAATTGTAAGGCCATTAAAGTTTCTATTAGTTAGATTTATTTTATCTTTTGCTAAACTTATTATTTCTTCTAGTTCGCTTTGTTTTTCTTCTAACTCAGATAGGTTTTTATTTATAGAATCAATTTCTTTCTGTGATTCTAAGTATAAAGAAATTTCTTGACCCTCATCGGTTGAAGAAAGGCTTTCTTTTAATTCTTTTATCTTGTTTTCAAAATCTTTAATTTCTTTTTTCTTTTGAACATTCCATTCTTTTTCTTGATTTTTTGTTGTTTCTAATCTAGATTCTATCTGTTTTATCTGTGCGGATAGAGTTTCATGCTCATAAGAAACGCTTTTTATCGAGTCTTTTTTATCCTTTTTAATCTCTTTAGCTTTATCTGCAAAATTTCTATATTTGTCTAGGGACAATAAGTTTTCTACTATTTGTCTCTTATCATTGGCATCACATTCTAAAAAACTACCAGCATTATTATCAGTGAATATAAGAACATTTACAAAAGTTTCATAATTAAGTCCTATTTTTTCTTCTATTAACTTTTGGGTTGCAGGAATTCCGCCCAAAGTAATTTCAGTTTCGTCTTTCCACTCATGTTTTGGATCTTCCCAAATTCTAAGGCTATCCGGCTTTCTTGTTCTAATTACTCTAAGATCTCCCCATCGAACTTCCGTTTTTAAATTTTTACCAATTTGATTATTAATTACATCTTTATGAGTTATTTTTTTAGGATGCTTTATAGTTTTACCAAACAAGGCATAAACAATTATTTCAGGTATGGAACTTTTTCCAACGCCATTACTTGCAACCTTATCATCAATCTCTTTAATGTCTAAATTATTGCCTCTTATTAGAACAATATTAGAAAAATCTTCAAAATTAAATTCTACACCTTGGGGACCAAAGCACAAAAAGTTTTGTGCAGAAATGTATTTGAAATCTAAATTTTTCATTTCGATTACCCAAACAAAATTGCAATATTAATTCTAAATAGATTGTAGATTAGATTATAGATCAAAAATTTTTTAATTACAAGACAAAGGGCTTGTAGAAAAATTTTGATCACTATATGTAACTATTTTTCTAAAATCATTTTTCCAACTTTTATAAGTTTATTTTTATCTAAATTTTCATTAACTTGATCAACATATTTTTCTATCATTTCATCTTCTTTGAGTAAAATTGCTTTTGCATCGGTTATGACATGTTCTTCTTTTTTTACAAACTGTTTAATTTCCATTGTCGCAACTTTTTTTTCTTCTAGTAAGTTTTTTCTAACTTCCAACATAGAAGAAGACGAAATATCTTTTACCTCTAGTCTTATGAAATTGCCCTCTAAATTATAGTTATCTAATTCGTCTTCGTTTAGTATGTAATGTTTTGGACTAAATTCATTTTTAATGTAATCACATTTGTCATTTTCAAAATTATAAATTGCTATATGCTTTTCTTGAAAAGCCTCTCCAAAACTTAATTGAAGTGGAGAACCAATATATTCAACATTATCAGATAGTTTTTGTTGGGCGTGATAATGGCCTAAAAATACTTTACTCCATCCTTTAAATATATCTGGGCCTACTTTGATCATATCTCCATCATGTTCAATGGCAACCTCAGCATGAGTTCCATACTTTACATTCCAAGTCGCTCCATCAACGGCGATATGACCTCCCATTCTTTTAGGAGGATTTATATTTTTTTCTTTACAAATTATCTTCCACTCTTTTTCGACTTTTTTCAAGTCTTCAATTGGGTTGTGAGTATAAGGTAAAAATCCAAACAAATAATTTTTTGAAATCACTTTCACGCAAGGCTCATTTACAACTGTGACGCCAGGTAAATTTCTAAGAGGATTGACCGATGATATGTCGCATTTTTGGTTGTGCCAAAGATCGTGGTTACCAAGCAAAAGGTATGTGCTGAATTTATTTTTTAATAAATATTTTTCAAATACTTCAAAAGTTTTTTGATAAGTCAAAACATCAATTTTTTGTCTATCATGAAATAGATCTCCCAAAAAAATAATATTTTCTATATTATTTTCTTCAGCAGTTAGAAACACCCAATCCAAAGTTTTTATGCAATCCTCTAGCCTATCAATAGACTTCTTATGAGGATGAATATGTATGTCGCTAAAAATAAGGGCTTTCATGAATATATCTCAAAGCTAATTAGATTGAGATTTTACCATCTTGTTTTTACTTTGTCCATTGTTATTCTTAGCTACTTTTTCTAAGGCGTCCCAAACAGTTAATGGCTTAGATTTTTGTATTTGAACAGGAGCGGAAGGGGCAGAAGGATCTCCTGGTGCTCCTCCCATCGATCCGCCTGATGGCATTCCGCCTCCTAGACCGCCTCCTAGACCGCCGCCAATTCCACCTCCTAGACCACCTCCTAATCCTCCGGGTGCTCCTCCCGGTGGTGGAGGTGCTCCAGGCGCTCCTCCCGGTGGTGCGGCGGGCGGCTTGCCAGCAGGAGGTGCTGCCGGGGGTTGGGGGGCTTCTATCAAAAAATCATAGAACGTTTTCATAAAAATATATATTATCTAAAAGACAAATCTAAATTTCTAATATTTTTAGATTCAATTGATATATTTTTATTAAGACTCTCTACGTAAACTAAATACAAAGAGATATCTATTTTTTTAATTATATAACCAAAAGAATTTACATTATCAAAGTGAACAAAAACTCTTCTCATATTTAATTTAACTCTGTTAGTATTTCGTACCCGGTTTCTGTGCAGAGGATCATATGCTCGTACTGAGCAGATAATTTTTTATCTACAGTAATAGCAGTCCACTTGTCTTCAAGAATAAGACAATCAGCATCTCCTAGGTTTATCATTGGCTCTATAGTAAAAGTCATGCCAGGTTCAATCTTTTGTCCAAAATCTTTA
>Ga0114980_10000134_pt1 | contig 48208 bp, 41 predicted proteins | sample S_140806_EF_Meta_FD_87018 | JGI IMG/M metagenome (GOLD analysis project Ga0114980, IMG submission 87018) | Freshwater microbial communities from Lake Simoncouche, Canada to study carbon cycling - S_140806_EF_MetaG | ecosystem: Environmental > Aquatic > Freshwater > Lake | place: Lake...
GACTTTACTAACGAAATGCAAGTCGCGCAAATGCCCGTTCTCTTTCATGAAGGCATTCACATCTGATTCATGAAGAATTCGCTTGATATAGCTCAGTACAAAGCCTGGCATCCATTTCAATAATCTTGGATTTTTCGAAGCAATTATTTTTTCGATATCTACGAATTTGTCTTCTGACATGTTTGCAAAAATAAGGCTTTTCAGTCGTTGTTATGCCGGGAGTCATTTCTGCTTTAATTATTGATACCTCAAGCAATTCTTACTTTTACAAGATTTTGTTCAGCCTAGGTAAAAATGACTAGTTTATTTTTCAAATACCCGTTTAAAATCAATATTCATGAGGGTTTGAGCGAATTTTGAGCTCACTTTTTGGTCAATTTTTCAGGATTTTGATCGCTTGGCTATATGTTAATAAACTGGGCCCAAATTTCACTTCTTCCCACTTTTTATTTCGTCATTAAAATCAGCTGAAAGCCTTATCAACATTGACTTTTGTAATTTCCATCTACGAAGACTATGTACGCAAAAACAAGCTTCTGGGCTAAAGTTTTCAACAAAAGTGGTGAAGAGTGGGATTATGTGGGAATTTAATCCATAAATTTACCACTCAAACGAACAAAAAATGACCAGTCTTCTTGGTGTATATGAATGCAGTGTAGATGCGAAAGCGCGTCTGCTGCTTCCTGTTGCATTTAAGAAGCAGCTAACTCCTCTGTTGGATAAAGGGTTTGTCATCAAGCGCAGTGTGTTTCAAAAATGCCTTGAATTGTATTCTTTGGATGAGTGGAATGCGTTAATGAAGGATGTGAACAAGTTGAATCGCTTCAAGAAGAAGAACGTAGACTTCATTCGAATGTTCAATGCTGGTGTAAAGCCAGTGGAGTTGGATAGCAGTGGAAGAATTTTGTTGCCGAAAGATTTGATGACATATGCAGGTATTGGGAAGAACATTGTGATGTCTGCTGCTGTTAATATGATTGAGATATGGGATAAGGATCGATATGAGCAGGCGATTAATGATCCGTCTGTTGATTTCGGTTCACTTGCTGAAGATGTCATGGGTAACATGGGTAACAAAACCGATGATGTCGACTTACCATAGGTCCGTTCTTTTAAATGAAAGCGTGGATGCGCTAAGCATTCATTCTGATGGTGTTTATGTAGATGTGACATTCGGCGGTGGCGGCCACTCTTCTGAAATTCTGAATCGCTTGGGCAGTAATGGCAAGTTGTTCGCTTTTGATCAGGATCAAGATGCTGTGAAGAATGCTCCGAGCGACAAACGATTCACCTTGATCAAAAAAAACTTTCGCGAACTGAAAGTTGCACTTGGGGAATCAGGAGTTGTACGCATAGACGGTTTGCTTGCTGACTTGGGTGTTTCGTCTCATCAGTTTGATACAGCTGAACGAGGATTCTCAATTCGATTGGATGGTCCGCTCGACATGAGAATGAATCAAGATGCGATGCTTACTGCAGAACAAGTGATCAATACATATGAACAACATCAGTTACGAGAAATGTTCAGATTGTATGGTGAAGTGGAAAATGCAGGGTATTTGGCAAAGCGAATTGTTGAGTTGCGAGAAGAGAGGGAGTTGCGCACTGTGAATGATTTGAGGCAGGTTTTGGAACCGCTCGCTAGAAAAGGAAAAGAGAATCAATACATGGCAAAGGTTTTCCAAGCATTGAGAATCGAAGTGAATGGAGAGATGGAAGCGCTGCGTGAGATGTTGGAACAAGCGGTTGAGTTGTTAAGTGAAGGAGGTCGATTAGTAGTTATTTCTTACCACTCACTCGAGGACAGAATGGTGAAGAATCTCATACGGTCAGGAAATTTTGAAGGAACGCTTGAAAAAGATTTTTACGGCAACCTGATTAGGCCTTTGCAGCCAGTGGGTAACAAGCCAGTGGTTCCGGATGAGCAGGAAATAGAAATGAATAGTCGTGCGAGGAGCGCGAAAATGAGAATAGCAATAAAAACAACCGGCGACGGTAAACCGCAAGCGGCGGAATGACAAAGAACACACTACGGGAAAAACCTACAGAAGAACAGAAGCCAAGGCTAAAGAGCGGTGGCGGAAACTTCGTCACCCGTACTCTCGGCTCAGTAATGAGTGGGTCTTTTCTTTCACGTGATGCTGCTGTGAATGCTCTTCCTTTCATGTTTTTCTTAACGCTCATTGCCTTGCTCTATATCGCAAATGGCTATTACGCGGAAGAACAGATTCGCAAGATGAACAAGTTGACGAATGAGCTTAAAGAATTACGGTCCGAGTATATCATATCAAAGTCCGAATTAGCAAGCGTGAGTAAGCAAACAGAAGTTGCTCTTCGCGCTTTGCCATTAGGAGTAAAAGAGTCGGTTGAGCCGCCGTCGAAAATAATGGTTTCAACATTGCCTGAATAAGAATGGAGAACAAGAAAGACATATTACGTCGTGTGTACATCGTGTACATCTTTTGCTGTGTGTTCGCTCTCACAGTGATTGGTCGTGTATGTTACATTCAATTCGGTCAAGGAGAACACTGGAAGAAAGAGGCAATGAACTTCACTGTGCGCGAATTGGACATTGAAGCTGTACGCGGAAATATTTTTGCGTCTGACGGTTCTTTGCTAGCAACGTCGCTGCCTTATTATGAAGTGGCTATTGATCCCCGTGCAAATGAAAGTCTAATTACAGAAGAAATGTTCACCGATAGTGCAAAGGCTTTGTCTGTTGAACTGGCGCGTCTTCTTCCTGCGAAATCAAGTGCAGAATATTATCAAATGCTGATTACTGCAAAGCGAAAAGGTGCGCAGTATCAGCTAATAGCGCGCAACGTTTCGCATCAGCAACTTCAGGAGATGAAAACGTTCCCACTGTTTCGTTTGGGTCGCTACAAGGGAGGTTTGATTTACGTGCAGACAAATCGAAGAGAGCGTCCATTTACGATGCTAGCTTCTAGAACAATTGGATACATCAGCGATAGTGGTCGCGTGAAAGTTGGTCTTGAAGGTGCCTACGATTCTGTTCTTACTGGAGTGAGTGGAAAACGATTGATGCGAAAAATTGCAGGTGGAGTTTGGATGCCATTGAATAATGAGAATGAAATCGAACCGCAGCACGGAAAAGATATCGTTACCACTATTGATATTAATATTCAGGATGTAGCAGAGAATGCGTTGAGAAATTCACTCGCTGAACACAATGCAAAGTACGGCTGCGTTGTGTTGATGGAAGTGCAGACAGGAGAGATTCGCGCAATCGCAAACCTTACGCGCATGGATTCAGGTGTGTATGTTGAAGATTACAACTACGCAATTGCCGATGCGCGTGAACCTGGATCAACGTTCAAACTTGCGTCATTCCTAGTTGCAATGGATGATGGGCTACTCACGCTCAATGATAAAGTAGATCTCAACGGAGGTGCTTACAAATATTTCGATGGTGTAATAATGCATGATTCTCACGAACCGAAGAAGGAAGTTGTAACGGCGGAAGAAGCATTTTGGGAGTCATCTAATGTTGGTATTTCACGATTGATCACAGCGCGCTATAGCAAAGAGCCACGCAAGTTCACAGATGGTTTACATCGTTTGCGTTTTGGTGAACCACTTGGTTTGTCCATCAAAGGCGAAGGAAAGTCAATGATTCGCGACGCAGGTGGTAAAGGTTGGTCAGGAACTTCACTGCCATGGATTTCTATTGGTTATGAATCGCTCATTACACCAATGCAAACACTGACACTTTACAATGCGGTGGCTAACGATGGGAAGATGATGAAGCCGATGTTCGTGAAAGAGATCCGTGAAAAGGGGAAAGTAACTCACGTCTACGAACCCGAAGTTTTAAATCCTGCTATTGCAAAACCAGAAACGATCAAGAGTGCGCGTAAGTTGTTAGAAGGTGTTGTGCAAAATGGAACTGCAAAGAACATGAAGAATACAGTGTACCAGGTTGCAGGCAAAACAGGAACGGCGCAAGTTGCAAACAACGGAAAGTACAAGGGGGAAAAGTTGATTTATCAAGCTTCATTCGTTGGCTATTTTCCTGCTGATAAGCCGCGCTATACCTGCATCGTCATTGTTAATGCTCCTTCTAACGACGTGTATTATGGAGGTTTGGTTGCAGGCCCAATTTTCAAACAGATCGCTGATCGTGTATATGCAACGGAATTAGAGATCCATGAACCGGTAAATAATTTCCAAGCCACTGTGAAAGAAGTTCCAAGCGTTCTCGCTGGTTTGTCTGCGCCAACATTAGCGGCTGCTGGAATGTTACATCAGCAAGTAAGTGGCACTGGAACCATTGGTGGTTCTAATTACGTTTCTCTCAAGACTCTTGATCAAACGCTCCAAGCGAAGAGTTCTAATCCTGATGCACAACTGAAAAATGGAATCATGCCTGACCTCCGTGGTATGAATGCAACGGATGCTGTTTTTTTATTGGAGAATCATGGTATTCGAGTGAAAATTATGGGAGTGGGAGCAGTGATGACTCAGTCAGTTGCTCCGGGCGAAAAGATTCCTGCTACACATGAAGTAATTCTTGAATTGTCGATATGAAGTTGTTACGTGACATACTCTATAAAGCGAATTTGCAGGAAGTGCAAGGCTCCACAAACGTGGCCATCACATCTATCGTTTTCGATTCACGTAAAGTAACTAAGGATTCTTTGTTTGTTGCTGTTCGCGGAGTGCAATCAGACGGCCATGCTTTTATTGCGAAGGCAGTAGAGCTTGGTGCTTTGTCAGTTGTATGTGAAGAATTGCCTACTGAGTTGAATGCGAAAGTAACTTACGTTCGTGTTGCAGATAGTGCCGCTGCTCTTGGATGTATGGCAGCGAATTATTATGATCATCCTTCTGAGTCTCTGAAGTTGATTGGGATAACGGGTACGAATGGCAAAACAACAACAGTCACATTGTTGTTTCAGCTTTTCAGATCAATGGGAATTAAAGCGGGCATGTTTACTACTGTACGCAACATGATCAACAACGAAGAAATTCCTGCTACACATACTACACCAGACGCAATCGAACTAAACCGAATGTTAAAGTTGATGGTTGACGCAGGTTGCAAGTATGTTTTCATGGAGGTAAGCTCACACAGCGTTGTTCAGCATCGCATTACTGGTTTGCAATTTGCCGGTGGCGTATTTACAAATATTACCCATGATCATTTAGACTATCATGGAACTTTCGATGCGTACATCAAAGCCAAAAAAGGATTTTTCGATGCGTTGCCTTCCTCTGCGTTTGCTCTCGTTAATAAAGATGATAACAACGGAGCGGTAATGGTTCAGAATACGCGTGCTTTAAGAAGAAGTTTTTCGGTGCGCAGCGCTGCTGATTTTCATTGCAAAGTGTTGGAGAATCAGTTTTCTGGATTGCACTTGAATATGGATGGAACTGAGATGTGGAGCAAGTTGATTGGAAGCTTCAATGCGAGTAACATGTTGGCCGTTTATGCCACTGCGACTTTATTAGGGCAGGATAAGATTAATGTACTAACCACGCTGAGCACACTCGGTCCAGTAGAAGGTAGATTTCAATATTTAAGAAGTGAATCTGGTGTTACTGCAATAGTTGATTACGCCCATACGCCAGATGCTCTGGAGAACGTACTGAAAACTATTCGCGATATCAGAAGTGGTAATGAAACAGTGATCACAGTTGTAGGATGCGGTGGTGATCGGGACAAAGCGAAAAGACCAGTCATGGCAAAAATAGCTTGTGAGTTCAGTAATCGCGTAGTGCTCACTTCCGATAACCCACGCTCTGAAGACCCTTCTCAGATTATCGAAGAAATGAAAGTAGGAGTAGAGCCCAAATATGAACGCACACTTTTAAGTGTAGTTGATCGCAAAGAAGCAATACGCACTGCAATAGCTGTAGCTAAGCCTGGAGATATCATTCTTGTCGCAGGTAAGGGGCATGAAAAATATCAAGAAATCAAAGGAGTGAAACATCCTTTCGACGATACAGAAATATTACGTGAATCACTGAAAAACGCCAACGCCTGATGTTCTACTATTTATTTACATGGCTTGATACTGATTTTGATTTTCCTGGTGCAGGAGTGTTTCGTTATATATCGTTCCGTGCGGCATTGGCTGTGATTGTATCGCTAATGATATCACTCGTATTCGGAAAAAGAATTATCGCGCTTTTACGCAAAAAGCAGGTAGGTGAAACTGTTCGCGAGCTTGGACTAGCTGGACAAAAGGAGAAGGAAGGAACACCAACTATGGGAGGACTCATCATCCTTGCCGCTATCATTATTCCTACGCTTTTATTCGCTCGTCTTGAAAACGTATACATCATTCTTATGCTCATCACAACTGTTTGGCTGGGCGTTATTGGATTTGTTGATGATTACATCAAAGTATTTAAAAAGGACAAAAAGGGATTGCATGGCAAGTTTAAAGTGATGGGGCAGATTGGTCTTGGACTTATCGTTGGATGCACGCTTTATTTCAGTAATGCAGTTGTTGTAAAAGAGAAGATCGCTCCTGCAACTGTTGATCAATTCAAGATGAACAACGAGATGGGGTCAACCGTTACGACAATTACTCCAGCACAGTATACGGAAGAGAAACATTCACTGGTTACCACTATTCCTTTCGTAAAGAACAATGAGTTTGATTATGCGCGAATCATGTGTGTGTTCGGAGAAAAAGCTTGTGAATGGTCATGGTTGATTTTTATTCCGATTGTCATTTTCATCATCACAGCGGTTTCAAACGGTGCCAATGTAACGGATGGTATTGACGGACTTGCCGCTGGAACTTCAGCGATTATTGGTGTTATACTTGGTATTCTGGCATATGTTTCTGGTAATACTATTTTCTCTGATTACCTCAACATCATGTACATCCCTGATACGGGTGAGCTCGTAATTTTTATCGCTGCCTTCATTGGTGCATGTGTTGGATTTCTTTGGTACAACTCATTTCCTGCGCAAGTGTTTATGGGAGATACTGGAAGTCTGGCACTTGGTGGAATCATTGCAGTCTTCGCCATCGCAATCAGAAAAGAGTTACTCATTCCAATAATCTGTGGTGTATTCCTCGTGGAAAATATTTCGGTGGTGCTGCAGGTAATGGTTTTCAAAATAAGAAAGAGAAAGCACGGAATTGAATACGCAAAAGCAAATCGTCTTTTCCTGATGTCTCCGCTGCATCATCATTATCAGAAGAAGGGATATCACGAAGCGAAAATTGTATCGCGTTTTTGGATTGTAGGAATCATGCTTGGTATTCTGGCAATTGTAACATTGAAGTTGAGATAAGTTGTGAAAAAACGAATCGTCATTCTTGGTGCAGGAGAAAGTGGAGCAGGTTCCGCAGTGCTGGCGAAGCAACAGGGATTTGATGTTTTTGTTTCTGATAAAAGTGCAATAAAACAAAAGTATAAAGACGTTCTTTTAAATCTTAGAATCGCATGTGAGGAGCTTCAGCACACCGAAGAGCTAATTCTCAATGCAGATGAGGTGATCAAGAGCCCTGGAATTCCTTCAACTGTTGGGTTGATAAAAAAAATCAAAGCCAAAGGTATTCCGGTTGTTTCTGAAATTGAATTTGCGGGTCGTTATACGAAAGCAAAAATGATTTGTGTAACGGGAAGCAATGGTAAGACAACTACGGCATCACTGATCTACCACATTCTGCACAAAGCAGGATATAACGTGGCACTTGGGGGTAACGTAGGTCACAGCTTTGCAAAACTCGTTGCAGAAAATAAGTATGACTACTTCGTTCTGGAGTTGAGCAGTTTTCAGCTCGATGATATGTTCACATTCAGAGCCCATATCGCTGTACTCACCAACATTACTCCGGATCATCTGGATCGATATGAGTACAAACTGGAGAATTATGCAGCGGCAAAAATGCGAATCATACGGAATCAAAAGCCGGAAGATGCATTGATCTGGTGTCTGGACGATGAGATATCAAGAAAAGAAATTGAAAGCAGAAAAATAGTTGCACAACAGTATAAAATATCGATTAAAGAAAAAGTAGAGCAAGGTGCCTACTTAATGAATAATGAAATTGTAATTAACCCAAATAATAATCCGCTAATTATGAATATCGAAGAACTCGCACTCCAAGGAAAACACAATGCCTACAATTCAATGGCTTCTGGAATTGCTGCCCGCCTGGTTGAGGTACGTAAAGAAGCAATCAGAGAATCACTCTCGGATTTTCAAAGCGTTGAACACCGTTTGGAATTAGTTGGTCGTATTAACAATGTTGATTTTATAAACGATTCGAAAGCGACTAACGTCAACTCTACGTGGTATGCTTTGGAGAGCGTAAACACTCCGTTGGTTTGGATCGTTGGTGGCGTTGATAAAGGAAATGATTATTCCCAGCTGTTCGAGTTGGTGCAGGCGAAAGTTCATGCGATTGTTTGCTTGGGAACGGAAAATTCTAAAATCATTGAAGCGTTCTCCGATAAAGTTGAAACTATTGTTGAGGCTGGTTCAGCTCAGGAAGCGGTTAGCCTTTCTTATCGCCTTGCAAAAAAAGGTGACAGTGTTTTACTTTCTCCTGCGTGCGCAAGTTTCGATTTGTTTGAGAACTACGAAGATCGTGGTCAGCAATTCAAAAAAGCAGTTCGTTCACTATAAACGTTATTGTTCGTCATGATAAGTACATCAACATTGGAAAGTTCAATCGTAAAGCAACAAGATCTTCTTGCTGCTCGCGTCAAAATGCAAGGCGATAGTGCCCACTGCTTTGAAGTGGTGAACGAAATTGATGGGGTATCTTGGATTAATCATTCGATCGCGACAAACATTGATCTTACTTGGTTGGCTCTTCGCGATGTAACAGGACCTGTCATTCTGATTCTTGGTGGTACAGATCGGGCTGATGATCAATACAAATTAAGTGCTGTGATCATGGAGAAAGTGAGTGCCGTGGTTTGCTTAGGTACAACGCCATGGAAATATGTGGATGCATTTAGCGGAAGTGCCCATCTTATTGTTCGTGCAACATACATCGAGGAAGCAGTCAAAACGGCTCGTCTATTGTGCACAAGCGCAACAAGTACTGTTCTCTTTGCTCCAGGTTGTCCTAGTTACGATGCTTTTGATAATTATCGTAATCGTGGAAATAGTTTTCGTAATGCCGTAAATGCGGAATTCAAAAAATAATTTAGAATAATAATCAATGAAAGTGCTCAGCTATTTTAAAGGTGATCGGGTAATCTGGATGATTGTCCTGTTACTGTCGTTGCTGTCACTCGCTGCAGTTTATTCTTCGATTGTTACGCTGGCCTATAAATATCAAGGTGGCGATACTGAAGTTTATCTGTTCAAACACTTTCGTCTTATTGTTCTCGGATTTACATTGATGTTCATTACGCACAGAATTAAGTACACCTATTACTCGCGCATTTCTCAAATCATGTTGATTGCTTCTGTGCCATTGTTACTATACACGCTGGCGAGTGGAGCGAACTTAAATGAAGCAAGTCGTTGGATTGCAATTCCAGGAACTGGATTAACATTTCAAACTTCCGATTTCGCGAAGTTGGCGCTCATAATGTATCTGGCTCGTGTATTGACGCAAAAGCAAAATGAAATCACTGACTTCAAAATAGTACTGATTCACATTATGCTGCCTGTTGCAGTGATCTGCGGATTGATTCTTCCTGCCAATTTCTCTACGTCTGCGTTGTTGTTTACAACATGTTTGATTTTGATGTTTATTGGTGGAGTGAAGTTGAAGTACATAGCTGGTGTTATTGGAATTGCAATAGCAGGTTTTATGTTATTGCTGGGAATCGAAGCAATCAGACCGAATACGCTTCCGCGTGTAGGTACTTGGGTACAGCGCATCGAAACATTTTCTTCAGGTGCTGAGGAAATTGATCCGGACAAAAGCTTTCAGGCTGACCAAGCCAAGATCGCGATTGCCACCGGTGGTTTTATTGGTAAAGGTGCTGGAAATAGTACGCAGAGAAACTTTCTTCCTCACCCGTATTCAGATTTCATCTACGCAATTATTGTAGAAGAATATGGCTTGGTTGGCGGAATAATCATTGTCATGCTATACCTGATATTGCTCTTTCGAGGTGTAAGTGTTTCTACCAAATCCGACAAAACGTTCGGAACACTATTGGCATTCGGACTTTCTTTCAGTTTGATTTTTCAAGGGATGATTAATATGGCAGTTGCTGTGAATCTGTTTCCTGTCACAGGACAACCTCTTCCTTTTATGAGCATGGGTGGTACTTCTCTCTTGTTCTCTAGCATTGCGATTGGAATTATTTTAAGTGTGAGTAGGGAAACGGGAAGTGGTTCTGCTGAAGAATCAAAACAGGAAGGAGGCGAAATTGTCACATCTTAAATTTATCATTAGTGGAGGCGGAACAGGTGGACATATTTTTCCGGCCATCGCAATTGCTAACGCTCTGAAGTTGCGTGTTCCTGATGCGGAGTTTTTGTTTGTGGGCGCTGAAGGTAGAATGGAAATGGAAAAGGTTCCTGCGGCGGGATATAAAATTGTTGGATTATGGATTAGCGGACTCCAAAGAAAGTTGACACTCTCTAATCTTTCTTTTCCTTTCAAAGTTATAAGCAGCTTGATGAAAGCGAAGAAAATTCTTCGCGAATTTAAACCCGATGCAGTAATTGGAACTGGCGGATATGCCAGTGGTCCTATGCTACGTGTTGCCTCAAAAGCCGGCATTACTACCTTGGTGCAGGAGCAGAATTCATATCCCGGAATCACGAATAAAATCCTCTCGTCACGTGTGAATAAAATCTGTGTGGCTTATCGCGGAATGGAAAAGTATTTTTCTGCAGATAAAATAGTGTTCACTGGTAATCCTGTGAGGCAGGATATTACTGGACTTCAGGGAAAACGCGCAAGAGCGATGGAGTTTTTTAATCTCAGTCCGGATAAAAAAACTTTATTGGTAATTGGTGGTAGTTTGGGTGCACGGACTATCAATTTGGCCATCGCTGCGGGAATTAATGAGTTGACAAATCAAGGTTATCAAGTTATTTGGCAAACGGGCAAAACATTTTTAACTGAAGCACGCAACTGCATAACAGATCGGAAAGGAATTTTTGTAAATGATTTTATTTCAAAAATGGACCTTGCATATGCAGCTGCTGACTTGGTTGTTTCTCGTGCGGGAGCAAGTTCTGTTTCTGAACTTTGCTTAATTGGAAAGCCATGTATCCTAGTTCCTTCTCCTAATGTTGCAGAAGATCATCAAACAAAAAACGCAATGGCGCTTGTTAATGATGGGGCTGCATTGTTGGTGAGGGATATCGATGCCCAACAGGATCTCATTAAGAAAGTGCTTGAAGTTTTTTCAAATCAAGAATTGTGCGGCGAGCTCGAAGTCAAAATCAAACAACTGGGTACGCCTAATGCAGCAGACCTGATCGCAGGTGAAATACTTCAACTGATAAGAGATAACAAAAAAAGAAATGCTCGATAAAATCAGACATATGTACTTCCTTGGCATTGGAGGAATTGGCATGAGCGCATTAGCTCGCTATTTCAATAGCCGTGGAATTCGTGTGTCTGGTTACGACAAAAATCCAAGTGTGCTTACTGAACAATTGGTGAAGGAGGGAATGCAAGTGAACTTTGTGGACGATGTTAAACTACTACCTGATGATATTGACTTGGTTGTAGTCACTCCAGCAATTCCTCGTGATCATAAGCAGTGGCAACAATTGCGCGAATGTAATATTCCAATAAAAAAGCGAGCTGAAGTTCTCGGAATGATCAGTCGCGATTCTGTTTGCTTGGCTGTTGCGGGAACACATGGTAAAACGACAACGACAACCATGTTGGCGCACATTCTTCGGTGTTCTGGAATCGATTGTACTGCGTTTCTCGGTGGTATAGCTGCCAATTATAAAACGAATTACCTACAGGGCAAAGCCAATGTAGTAGTAGTGGAAGCGGATGAATATGATCGCTCGTTTTTGCAACTGTCCCCATCAGGAGCAATCCTCACTGCGGTTGACGCTGATCATTTGGATATTTATGGTTCGCATGAAGCTGTATTGGAAAGTTACTCAGCATTTACAAAGCGGATTCTTAAAGGAGGTTCTTTAGTGCTGAAATCAGGTACTGAGAATGTAGCCAATGGCGCAGTGGATGTGAAACGTGCTACATACGGAATTGATATTGGTACTTGTGCAGCTCAAAATGTTAGAGTAGAGAATGGGACATTTTTGTTCGATTACGTGAATGCAACAGATCGCATAGTTAATCTCGAATTATCAATGCCGGGTAGACACAATGTAGAAAACGCTACTGCTGCAATTTCTCTTGCTTTGAAATTTGGCGCTACGGTCGAAGGTGTTCGATTGGGTGTGAAATCTTTTCTTGGAGTTCACAGAAGATTTGAATACGCTCTTAAGACTTCTGATAAAATCGTCATTGATGATTATGCGCATCATCCCGAAGAACTAAAGGCTGCAATTTCTGCTGCAAGAGAATTGTATCCGAACAAGCGTATTGCTGGTGTGTTTCAACCGCATCTCTTTTCACGTACCAGAGACTTCGCGGACCAGTTCGCGCGAAGTTTAGAAATGCTGAATGATGTTATACTCCTTGAAATTTATCCTGCTCGTGAATTACCTATTGAAGGAGTTACTTCTTCAATGTTACTAGAAAAAATCAATATAGACTCTAAGTATGTTGTTGCTCAAAATGAGCTGATCAAATTATTGAAGTCTATCCACTTCGATGTATTATTGATGATGGGTGCCGGAGATATTGATCGTCTGGTTATTCCTGTTGCGGAAGCTTTTGCTGAGGAAGGAGTGCGAAATGGTTAAGAAAGTATTGATTGTAGCAGGTTGGTCGTTCTGTGCAATTGCAATCATTTGTTTACTGGCATTCGCTGGTAAGCAACATGGTGCGCGTGTTACTACTGGTGTAGAGGTTAATATCACACGCAAAGCGGATCAAAAGTTTGTGACCGAGGAAGATGTGAAAACTTCGTTGATCAGTCATGGTTATGGCTTGCCTAATCAAACGCTGAATGCAATTGATGTTCCTGCCATTGAAAGATTGGTCAGCGCACATTCGGCTGTTGAGTCCTGCGAAGCTTGTGTGAATGTTGAAGGCAAAGTGATGATCAGCATTTTGCAGCGTCGCCCTATTGCTCGAATAATGAACCTTTCTGGTGAATCATATTATTTTGATGACCGGGGCAAGTTGATGCCTTGGTCGGATGAATATACTGCGCCAGTGATTTTAGTGAATGGCTATTTCGCAGATGCATACGCAACGATGTCTGCAATAGACTTTAGTAAAATTGATCCTGATTCTGCAGTGAAATCAGTAACAGTACTTGATGATATCTGGCAAGTAGTGAAATCTATTGACGCCGATTCGTTCTTGCGTGTGCAAATGGTTCAACTTTATTTGTCGCAACAGAATGGTTTTGAATTGGTGCCGCGTGTTGGTGGACAAAAAATCGTTTTTGGAACGGCTGAAGGAGTCGATGGAAAATTCAAGAAATTAAGTTTGTTCTATACGTACGGTATGAATCAAACCAGCCGTTGGAATGAGTATAGTGTGATTGATCTTCGTTTTAAAAATCAAATAGTTTGTACCAAAAAGCCAAAAACAAATGGAATCTGAAATCGTAGTAGGTCTTGACATCGGAACCACCAAAATCGCTGCCTTGGTGGGTCGTCGCACTGAGCACGGGAAAATTGAAATTCTCGGCATGGGGAAAGCTGAATCGTTAGGTGTTGCTCGTGGTGTAGTGTTGAATATTGACGAAACGGTTAAAGCGATTAAGATGGCACTTGAAGAGGCCAGCAACAAATCGAATATGGATATTTCCGTTGTTAATGTGGGAATTGCTGGACAACACATAAAGAGTCTGCAGCACCGCGGCATGAAAACACGCCGCAGTCTTGATGAAGAGATCAGTCAGAAGGATATTGATGAATTGATAGAAGATATGTATCGTCTTGTCATGTCGCCAGGCGAGGAAATTATTCATGTGATCCCGCAAGAGTACATTGTGGACAATGAAATCGGAATTAAAAATCCGATTGGTATGGCGGGAACAAGACTTGAAGCAAACTTTCATATCATCACCGGACAAGTTGCAGCAGCGCGCAATATTTACAAGTGCGTAAACAAAGCCGGTCTTGAAGTTGCAGACCTTACACTCGAGCCTCTTGCATCGGCTGATGCAGTTTTGAGCGACGAGGAAAAAGAGGCGGGAGTGGTGCTGGTCGACATTGGGGGTGGTACAACTGATGTGGCTATTTTCCATGATGGAATTATTCGTCACACTGCTGTAATTCCATTTGGTGGAAATATCATCACAGAAGACATTAAAGAGGGCTGTAGCATCATCAAGACGCAGGCTGAATTGTTGAAAGTTAAGTTCGGATCTGCATTGGCGTCAGAAAATCAAGAGAACGAAATTGTGTCAATTCCTGGTCTTCGCGGTCGTCCACACAAGGAGATTTCAGTAAAGAATCTAGCCCATATCATTCAGGCGAGAATGGAAGAAATTGTAGAGCATGTGTACTATGAAATCAAGAATTCTGGTTTCGAGAAAAAACTGATTGCGGGAATTGTGGTGACCGGTGGTGGAGCGCAATTGAAACACATCACACAGTTGATGGAATACGTAACCGGAATGGATACTCGATTGGGTTATCCTAACGAGCACCTAGCTTCTAGTTCGCAGGAAGTCACAAGCCCAATGTTCGCTACGGGTGTGGGATTGGTGATGAGAGGAATTCAGTCGCAACACAAGATGAGGTCTTCGGAGGAAAAAATAAATGTCGTAACAGGGCATTCTGATAAACGTAAGCGTGGAGGGTTTTTCGATAAGATTTTCAGCATGAGCAAACAGTGGTTCGAAGAGGATCCCGGCACTTAGGAGAAATGAACATACGACCGTTAACAAGTTATGCCAGCATTAAGTTATGCTTAACGTAACCTAAAGTAATTTTCAACGGTTTTTTATCCAAACGATATCCATGGACTTCTACAGCATATTCGACGAAAATCAGGAGCGCAAAGAGGAGCAGGTTAGTTCACCGGTTGATAGTAGCAATTCAACAAGTGCGACAAGTGAAAATAATCATGAGGTGTCTAATCCTATCGTAAACCTTGTTGAGTCAGGACCTGTTCGTTGGGATTTCAAAGCTATTTTGAAACAAGAGTCAGAGTCATCGAACGAATTGATCAACGAATCCGAATTGATGAATGAGTCTGTGAATTCTCCTGTTGTAGAGGAAAGCAACCATGAAGTTGTAGCGATGACTGAAGTGGATATTGAGTCAAACACGAATGATTCGTCTTTCGATCGCGAATGGGCTGATATGCTTGCGCAGGAGGAAGAGGAGCGCAAGGCAATTGAACTGCAGGAGTTGGCTGTAGTTGAGAATTTTTCAAACGATGTGGTTGCCGAACCGGTTGCGGAAAAAGTAGATTTGATAGAAAGTTTCAATGAGAATAACAATATTTCTGAGCATGTCGACGAATTTGTTGCAGGGTTAGAGTACAATGAAGTCCAAAATGTTTCCGAAGTGGTGATGAATAATGAATTGTCAAATTTCATTTCTGCGGAAACAGAACTGAACGAGAATACAGAGATTGAATTACGGAATGAGGTGAACTTTATCAGCGAGTTCGTTCCGATTCAATTAGCAGGTTCCGAACAAGAGGTGGAAAATTCCACACCTGTGTTTGTGAATGTTGAACATTCATGGATGTATGCTTCTGAATCCGAAGAGTCGGCGGCTGAATTAACCGATGCTGACCTTTTCAATTCGTCTCGCCCAGGTGAGTTGCCATTGTTCAGCGGACACGTGGCATCAGAAAATTTTGAATCGATTAGTAATACACACACACACACAAATAACAACCTCAAATCCGAAGAAGATATGAAATTTGAACTTCCGGAATATTCATCAATCATCAAGGTGATTGGTGTCGGCGGCGGCGGAAGCAACGCTGTAAACCACATGTACAAGTTCGGTATAAAAGGTGTAGACTTCCTTGTCTGCAACACCGATAAACAAGCACTTGATTTAAGTCCTGTGCCGCATAAAATTGTGCTGGGAGCTACTCTTACTGAAGGTCGTGGTGCTGGTTCTATCCCAGAGGTAGGAAGAAACGCGGCTATCGAAAATATTGAAGATCTCAGACAGGTTCTTGCACTCAATACCAAGATGGTGTTCATCACAGCTGGTATGGGTGGTGGTACCGGCACGGGAGCAGCTCCGGTTATTGCCGGCGTAGCGCGGGAACTGGGAATTCTTACTGTAGGAATTGTTACTGTTCCTTTCTCACACGAAGGTAAGAAGCGTCGTCAATACGCAGAAGAAGGTATCGAGCAATTGAAGCAGAACGTAGATACGCTTCTCGTTATTCGTAACGATAAGTTGCGTGAAATGTATGGCAATCTTAAGTTGAGTGATGCATTCGCACATGCAGATGATGTTCTTACGACTGCTGCAAAGAGTATTGCTGAAATCATCAGCCTTACTCAGCAAATCAACGTCGACTTTGCAGATATCTGCACTGTTATGCGCAATAGTGGTGTTGCTATCATGGGTTCTGCAGTAGCTTCTGGTGAAAATCGTGCAGTACGTGCAGTGGAAATGTCATTAAACTCACCGCTATTGAATGACAACAACATCATCGGTGCTCGTTATGTACTACTGAATATCATTTCCGGTTCGGATGAGATCACAATGGATGAACTCGGAGAGATCACGGATTATATTCAGGAAGCAGCTGGACAAACTGCTGAAATTATTAAAGGTTACGGCGTAGATCCGTCTTTAGGTGATTCTGTTAGTGTTACTATTATTGCAACGGGGTTTCAACAAACAAACCCTGTGAACTATGAATACGCGCCGAAATCTCAACCTGAAAAAGTAGTGCTACACCTCACTGAAAACAAAGTTGTAGAAGCTCCTAAATCGGAAAAGTCTGAGCCAGAAGCACAGGTGGAATTGAACCCTCTTGAACCGTTCCTTGTTTCTAAACAGATCGAACCAATTGCTGAAGTGAAAGCCGAAGTGAAGGAGGAGGTCAAGGAAGAGGTGAAAGAAGAGGTGAAAGAAGAGTGGAGTGCTCCTGTTTCTTTTGAAGTTGAAATGACTATTGCCTCAGAAGTAATCGAGCCAGTGAACGAAGTTTCTGATTCTTACGAGGTGTCTCATTTGAATATCATTTCTTCGATCGAAGAGTCGTTCGTTGAAGAAACAATCAGCGAACCTTTTCTTGTTGTGAAGGAAGAAGCGAAGGCTATTGAACTTGATCCTATCGAAGCAGCAAAGAAAGCAGAGCAAGTTGAAATTCAACGCCGTGCTAGCGAACGTATCCAGAAATTACGCGATATCAGCTTGAAGTTGAAGAGCCCGCAGGTGCTGAACGAGTTGGAAAATGAACCTGCATATAAGCGCCGCAATGTTTCCTTGAATAATGTTCCTCACTCTTCTGAATCTCAGGTTTCACGTTTCACATTAACTGAAACTGATGAGAAGAAGGTGGAGATACGTCCAAATAATTCTTTCCTGCACGATAACGTTGACTAATCAATAATTCAAATGGGAATCGAAGAGAAAGTTCAGACTGACATGAAGGCAGCAATGCTCGCGAAAGATTCGGGGAAACTCGAAGCGATTCGTGCAGTAAAGTCTGCGCTTCTTCTTCTGAAGACTTCTCCAGAAGGACTGACGGAAGATGCAGCAATGAAAGCATTGCAGAAAGAGGTTAAGAAAAGAAAAGAGTCTGCAGAGATTTATACTACTCAAGGTAGAAGTGATCTCGCAGAAGTTGAATTGTTCCAAGCTGGTGTTATTGAAGCGTACCTGCCAAAGCAAATGGATGAAGCAGAGTTAAGAGTTGCTCTTACGCAACTGATCACCGAGATTGGTGCTACTTCTGCAGCTGACATGGGCAAAGTAATGGGCGCCGCAACGAAAACATTCGCTGGAAAAGCTGATGGCAAGATGATCTCCGCGATTGTGAAGGACTTGCTTGGCAAGGGTTAAGTGTGTTGTAAATTGTGTTTGTCCGAAGTAATCCTTCGGGTGTGTGTGCGTCCGGTCAGTGTGTGGCCGGACGCTTTGTTTATAGCATCAACAAAAAAAGGGAGCAATAGCTCCCTTTTAAATTATCAGTAATCGGTAATTAATTTGCAGAAGTATGCACGATTTTCTGTGTCAATACTTGTCCTTCAATTACCATTTGAACAAAGTAAATTCCTTCAGCAAGATTTTCTGGCGCCCAATCGATGTCATGCTGACCTGCATTCATTTCTCCGTCTTTCACCGTCTCAACTTTCTTACCGGTTACATCGTAAACTGAAATTTCAACATCAGATGAGGTAGCCAGGTTGACATTGAAAGTGGTTGCTGCTCCGAATGGAGAAGGAGAAGTGCTGATTGAATTAACACCTGAATTTGCCTCTTGTACTCCTACAGAGGTGATTGTAAGAGACTGGCAGCTGGTAGCATTGCACGTTGCAGTATCGAATACATCTATGTATGTTACACATACGTTGTATGTACCGGCCATGGTATAGGTGTGTGACGCTGATTGTTGATTCAATGTAATTTGAGTATCACCCCAATCCCAACCATAAGCGGGAAGTACAATTGCTCCAACGCCGGTCGCTGTAGTGTTTACTGTTAAGCCATTTTGTGTGCTGGTGAAAGTTACAGAACACTGCGCCTGAACTGCAGCAACCGCAAATACTCCAAGAATAATTGTGTAGATTTTTTTCATGATTGTTGGTTTTCGTTATTTGTTATTCAAAAATAAAGCGGATTTGTAATTGAACAAACCCGCCTCATATAAATTCTTACGTGTTCAGTGTTAATCAGCCATAGCTGTAAGTAATGACTTGTCTAATAATGTCCCGAAAGGAACGAAGTGACCCAACGGAATTACATCAAAATCTACAACACCTGCGCGCACCATTGGGAAAGTCTTCAAAAGAGTCTTTGCCTCGTCTACGCTCGCGCACTCCAACACCAATACCACCCCTGGGCGGTCTTTACGGAAATAGGCTTCACGCACAATTTCTTTAGTGTACAGCACCCATGTATGCAACGCTTCAGGAATAACTACGCCTCTTACATTCTCTTCCGTTGCTGTTGGTAGAATCTTATCAATTGCCAAAATTTTCATATGGACCTGTTTAGTAAATAAAAGTAAGGTATTATTTCCAAACGCTGAACTGTTCACTTTAGTGTGAACCTAGTTTTTCTCAGCTGTATGCCGCTTACCTACCGGAAACTGAAAGCCCGCATCCATAAGCACCATTCCATCCCAGAAGCGATGGGAGAGAAGCACATCGTCAATAGCAAGTACTTTATTGAAATTGGCGTAGGCACCTTTCACACTTGGTTCTATGAAGAAGAATCCGAAGAGCTCAACACGCAATCCCAACTCAGCACCAACAATTTGTCCGGCAACATGAAAACAATGGTTCCACCGTTGGCCAAAAAGCGTAACATCTGATCGAGGAACAACGATACCGCCTCCGAATTTCCCAACTCCTGCAATGCGGACATATTGGTTCGCGAAAAAATCATGCCTATACATTCCGTTCAACATTAAGAAATTCGCTCCGTCGGTGTGTTCAAATTGAAGAAAACGATCGTCGACCAGCGTGTCCTTGTCATAAAATGCTCCATTAATGTTGCCGCGTAAATGAAGTGTTTGGTCTGCCACCTGAACATACTTGGCATGATCAAACTTTATTTCTATTCCCCACTTGTTGTTGGGCATCCAGTAACCTAAGCGATATCCATATTGTGGAATAGAGAGCGCAACTTTGAATAACTCATTAAAGTGCGTTCTGTCTTTTGCTTTCAAATTATACAAGGTAAAGTTGTAGTCGCCCGACTCATCATGAACGTGCACATCGGATGTAGAATACCAATTCTTGTTGTATCCGAACGCAAAGTATAATCTGCCTTTTTCTTCAGTATTGCTCTTGCGATATCCGCAATAGGGTTTAACAACCTGTTTTTTCTCAGCATATTCTTGCCCTAACAATACACGGGGAAACAGACTGAGCAGGAGAATTATCTTACTTATTCTCATCTTGATTTTTGTTTTTCCTGCTGTAATCAATCAACAGCATCATGCAAAATGGTAATGCAAAGCCTGCTGCAATACCAGGAAATATTCCTGATATTTTTAAAATAATAGTGAGAAGGATAACTACAGCTAATCCTATCAATCCTGTTTTTTTTAACTTGCTCATCAAATACAAATGTACATATCTCTAATCGGAGTAATAATGCAAAAATCCCCGAATCAATAATGAATCGGGGATTTTCATATCTCATGATATGATTTACATCATTCCGTCCATGCCACCTCCCATTGGAGGCATAGCAGGTTTATCTTCTTTAATTTCAGAAAGTACACATTCTGTAGTGAGTAGCATTCCTGCAATTGAAGCTGCATTCTCGAGTGCAACACGCGTCACCTTTGTAGGGTCAATTACACCTGCATCATACAACTTCTCGTATACTTCGCGGCGTGCATTGTATCCGAAGTCTGCTTTTCCTTCACGTACTTTCTGAACTACGATCGAACCTTCAACTCCTGCATTCGCACAAATTTGTCGAAGAGGCTCTTCAATAGCGCGACGTACAATTTGAATTCCTGTAGTCTCGTCATCGTTATCCCCTTTCATCTTGTCAAGAGATTCTTGTGCACGGATGTAGGCAACACCTCCTCCAGGTACAATCCCTTCTTCTACTGCTGCGCGAGTTGCGTGCAATGCATCGTCAACGCGATCTTTCTTCTCCTTCATCTCAACTTCTGTTGCAGCTCCAACGTAAAGTACAGCAACTCCGCCGGCAAGCTTAGCCAAACGCTCTTGCAACTTCTCGCGATCGTAATCTGAAGTTGTTGACTCCATTTGTGCTTTGATCTGGTTTACTCGTGCAGTAATGTCTGCTTTCTTACCAGCGCCTCCAACAATGGTAGTGTTGTCTTTGTCGATCGTGATTTTCTCCGCTTTCCCAAGGAAAGAAAGATCTGCATTCTCCAATTTGTAACCGCGCTCTTCGCTGATCAATTGCCCGCCCGTAAGAATTGCGATATCTTCCAACATTGCTTTGCGGCGATCTCCAAATCCAGGAGCTTTTACTGCTGCAATGCGGAGTGAACCACGAATCTTGTTTACAACAAGTGTCGACAATGCTTCGCTATCTACATCTTCTGCAATGATCAGAATCGGCTTTCCGGTTTGAACAGCTTTCTCCAATACTGGAAGCAATTCTTTCATGTTGCTTATCTTCTTATCGTAGATCAGTACAAGCGGACTTTCCAATACGGCTTCCATTTTATCTACGTCAGTAACGAAGTAAGCTGAAATATATCCGCGATCGAATTGCATTCCCTCAACTACTTCAACTGTAGTTTCAGTTCCTTTTGCTTCTTCAACTGTGATTACACCTTCTTTCTTCACTTTCGCCATTGCTTCTGCAATCAACTTTCCAATTGCAGAGTCGTTGTTAGCTGAGATTGTTGCTACTTGCTCGATACGCTCATTATCATCTCCAACTTTTTTAGAGATTTTACGAAGGTTCTCAACTACTGTTGCTACTGCTTTGTCGATACCGCGTTTCAAATCCATAGGATTAGCTCCTGCAGCTACGTTTTTCAATCCTGCTGTTACGATAGCTTGCGCCAATACTGTTGCAGTTGTTGTTCCGTCTCCGGCATCATCTGCAGTTTTTGATGCAACTTCTTTAAGCATCTGCGCTCCCATATTTTCGATAGGATCTTTCAGCTCAATTTCTTTTGCAACCGATACACCATCCTTAGTGATTTGTGGTGCGCCAAATTTTTTATCGATAACAACATTGCGGCCTTTTGGTCCCAATGTTACTTTTACTGCATTCGCCAATGCGTCAACGCCACGCTTCAGAGCGTCACGTGCTTCAATGTTAAAGCTGATATTCTTAGCCATTGTGTTTTAAAAATTAGGGAGTTTAAATAACCGCGAAAATGTCAGACTCTCTCATGATGAGATAATCTTTTCCTTCTACATTGATTTCTGTTCCGGCATACTTACCGTAAAGAACAGTGTCACCAACTTTCACTGTCAGTGGCTCATCTTTTTTGCCAGAACCTACTGCTACTACTTTGCCACGTTGTGGTTTTTCTTGTGCCGTATCGGGAATAATAATTCCTCCTGCGGTCTTCTCTTCCGCAGCTGCTGCTTCAATGACAACGCGATCAGCCAGAGGGGTGATTTTAACTTTACTCATTTTTCTTATTGTGATTTAAGGTTAAACATTTCGTTCTGATGCAAGCGAAATTCATCTGCTATGCTCAAATTTGCTGCCAATACAGGTTATCAGGACAAATTTGCAGTAATCTGCAAACAAAAAATGTCAGAACCGTTTAATCCTGACATTTTTACTGTATTCGCTTAGGTAAAGATTACTTCCCTTGTGCCTGTGGCAGTGGTGCTGCGTTTGGTGCTGGAGCTGGTGCTCCTCCGAAATCGCCTGCTTTCTCCTTAGTTGCTGATGCTTCACCATCAGTAGCAACGGTTGATGAATCACCTGCTAGACTTGTAGACAATACGCTCAAAACAAGAATCAACACAGCTAATGACCAAGTGGCTTTCTCCAGGAAATCCGCTGTACGGCGAACGCCCATCACTTGTGATCCGCCTTGGAATCCAGAAGCCAATCCGCCTCCTTTAGGGTTTTGTACTAGAACTGCAAGTACCAAAAGGCAACAAGCAATGAAAATCAAGATGGAAATCGCAGTAATCATTTCTGTGATGGTTTATCGGGTGTTCTTTTTAATTCCTCAATTAGGGCTGCAAAGTAAGTGGTTTTTTCGGGAAATTTCAAACTTAGCTTCTGGTAAGCCCGAATTGCCTTTGGATAATTCCCTTGTTTGGCGTAAATCCTTGCTAATGTTTCAGTTATGAATTCGTCAGACTCCTGAACACTCTTCTTGGCCATGTTCACTGGATTGAAGAATCCGCTCTTCTTGACCTTAATTCGAGGCTCTTCTTTGATAAATTGATCAATTAAGGAGTCTTCGCTGAGTATTGGCTTTGCAGGTTCAGCCTCTTGAGTTGGCTTCAATTGATTAATCCACTGTGAGAAGGAAAGTTCTAAACCGGTAACAACAACTTCTACTGTCGGCTTAGCGATTTCTTCCTTCGGAACATGTGATTCTTCTTGCCTGAGCGGTTGCAATTCTTCTACACTAGGAATTTGGTCATCAACTTCGAGTGAGAAGGTCGAATGTATTGCTTCCAGAAGAATATCCTGTTGCACCGGATCTGTTGGAACTACGGATGGTCTTTCTTCGATCTCAGGCTCTGCAATCGGCTCTTCATGTTGTTGAGGTGTAATAACCCACTCAGTCGAATTTGTTGATTCTGCTTGTGGAGTTTCCTCTGCAATTTCTTCTCCGATTTCTTCATTCAAATCTTCCGGATCGCCGGGCTCGACCAATACATAAAGAAGTGTGTTGATCTCGTCTTTTGCAGCCGGAATCTCAGCTACAAGTTCCGAAGTGGTTGATGTTTCGGATACAGCAGGCTCTACTTCAGGAGTATTTTTTTCTTCTTCTTTCGCGCTTGCAGTTTCAGGCTTAGGAAATGTCGACCAATGATGCAACAATTGCAATTGACGCAACATTCCGGCTTCCCACTCATCCGGATTTTTTACAAAACGTTTCTGAGGGAATTGTGGGGGAATCGAAATTTCAGGAGCTGCAGCCTCTTGTAGTTTTTCAGGCTCGATTGCTGCAGTTTCCGTGAGCCCCGTTGGTGTTTCAATGGCTTCCTCTACTGGTGCAGCAATTTCTTTACGAGTAATTAATTCATAAAGCACTTTCCTGTTGCCTGCATAAGCGGCAGCGGTTTTGAGTTGATTGTTGTAAAGAAAACTTCCTTGATTATGCAGATTCTTGATGTACAACAAATGCGCAGTTTGGAAATACGGAAAAGTATCCAATAGAGCGTCCAATTGCGCCCCGTCTTCTCTTGCGGTTTGTCCTGGACTCCGCATCCAACTCAGAAATTGCTGCGTGTTCATCTTACCAGGCGTAAATGGATTTATTCACTATATCTTGAGTAATCTGATCGGTGATTTCCTTGATCAATTGGTCTTCGACCGCCGACACATCTTGCGAACTTGGGAAATCTGCAAAACGTGAGAAGTTGGATTCAAAACTATAACGCTCTTCAATTTCGTCAGTGTATTTTACTTTCGCTGATATGGTTAAGCGGTTTAATGCGGCTTGATCTGTTGATCCTGCGGAAATCGCAACGGGGGCAATGCTGTAACTGGTAATTTCTCCTTCGTAAGTTAAATCGCCACCTTCATTAACGAGATTAAATCGAGTCTGGCGTTGAATAAAATCTTTTAATGATTCTGTCATCGTTTGTGCCAGTGTAGGTTTTGCTAACGGTGCATTGTTACGGAATGTTACAACGGTTACTGTTACTGAATCATCTAGTTTTCTTCCTCCTTCTCCACTCATGTTGTAACGCACGTGCTTGCAAGAGTAAACTCCGGCGAGAAGAAATACCAACACGGGCAAGAGGATTGATATGTGTTTACGTAGCTTCATCCTTTGATATCGTATTCGTTTATTTTGCGATACAATGTACGTTCAGAAATGCCTAATTCCTTAGCCGCGTTCTTTCTTTTTCCGCGATGCTTCTCAAGTGCTCTTGTAATCAATTCAATTTCTTTGTCCTGAAGACTCAATGAATCTTCAACAAATACTTCCGGTGCAACAATTTCGTCGTGCACATTGTTCTGCCAGCCTGGTTCGTGAATCACAACAGTATTTTCGTTGTGTGAAGTGGATGAATTCATATTCCCGCCGTGCTGCTGAAATTCTGTAAAATGTTTTTGAAGCACAGGTGCGTTTTGCTGCATTAGCTCAGGAGTTAATCTTCCTCCGCTCTGCATCAGTTGCATAGTCAACGCTTTCAGGTCATTCAATTCTGTGCGCATTTGCTGAAGCAGCTGAAACAGAAAATCCCGCTCTTGCGTTTCGTTTCCGGTCTGCGCATTTCGTGCCAGCATAGGTACGCCGGCCGTAGATGTTTGATGGTCCGGGAGATATTTTTTGAGAATATCGCCATCAATATCTCGCGTTTTCTCAATGATGGAAACTTGCTCAGTTACATTCTTAAGCTGCCGAATATTTCCATGCCAGTAATAATTGGTCAACAACTTCTCTGCATCCGGCTGCAATTTTATAACCGGCATTCTGTACTTGGCTGCAAAGTCTGAGGCGAACTTTCGGAAGAGCATGTGTATGTCTTGCCTGCGCTCACGAAGCGCCGGTAACAAAATCGGAACTGTATTGAGACGATAATATAGATCTTCACGGAATCTGCCTCGACTTATCGCTTCCGGAATATTGACATTGGTTGCTGCAACTACTCTAACATTGGTCTTCTGAACTTTCGAGGAACCAACTCGAATAAATTCCCCTGTTTCTAAAACGCGCAACAACCGGGCTTGTGTGGCTAATGGCATTTCTGCTACTTCATCCAGAAATATCGTCCCTCCATCTGCTACTTCAAAATATCCTTTGCGCGCTTCATTCGCTCCTGTAAAAGATCCCTTTTCATGACCGAATAACTCGGAGTCGATCGTTCCTTCTGGAATTGCTCCGCAGTTCACTGCAATATATGCTCCATGTTTTTTCGCCGACATTTGGTGAATGATCTGCGGAAAAACTTCTTTCCCTGTGCCGCTTTCACCAGTGATTAATACAGCCAAATCCGTCGGTGCCACTTGAACGGCAATGTCAATTGCACGGTCAAGCAGCGGTGATGTACCGATGATTCCGAAGCGTTGTTTTATTTCCTGGATTGTCATGTTATCCAAATGAATTTATTAGATCAATTCAAAGCGATCAAGGAATTCCTTCATCGATTCTTCCACACGTTTTTTTTGGTCACTGATAACAATCGAAAAGATGCAATTCTTGTACATAAAATCAATGTACTGATAAGCTTCTTTTTTGGATCCATCCGCAAAGTCAGAAGCATATTTTCCTTGTCCTTGCATTGATAATTCTGAAATAATAAGTGGTATCCGGAAGTGGATAGTGCGCCGCAAAGTTTGCCAACTCGTATTTTTTCCAGAATTCGTTTTCGTTCTCGTGTTGTGCTTCCAAATAACTGGAGCAGTCTGTTACCTTGATTTCTGTTATGCAAGCATCTCCTCCGGCAAACTCGACGTAATCGTACACCATTGCTCCTTCGTGTTCGTGTGATAAGGAAGGGTAGTTTTTCTGTAGGATTAATCCGTTTTTAGAAGTAATCTTAAAATGCAATTCCGGATATGTGTAGCAGCTGTCTGCTGCCTGAACTGTTTTTACAAAAAAGATCAAGGCAAGAAATGCAAAACTGCGCTTCATCGCTCTCATTCGATCACCCTCCCGATCAATGTGGCTAAGGTGCAACTCTCTGCAAGTACATTTACATAGTCTCCTTTCTTGTAATTCCCCTTCGGAAAGACAACAACATTATTCTGAGAATTTCGCCCCATCCACATATCCGGAGATTTTTTTGACTCATGTTCGATCAATACGCGATGTACTTTTCCTACAGCCGCGTTTGTTTTAGCTGCAGAAAGTTTTTGTTGCAGTTTTATAATTTCTGCAAGTCGCGACTGCTTCACTTCTTCCGGTACATCATCGGTTAAGGTACGTTCTGCTAATGTTTTCGGACGTTCTGAATAGGCAAACATATAGGAGAAATCATAATCCGCCCATTCCATCAAAGACATGGTTTCTTTATGATCTTCTTCAGTTTCCGTACAGAAACCAGTCATGATGTCGGAGGATATTCCACAACCGGGAAGTATGCGCTTAATGGCATTGATACGGTCAATATAATCTTCACGCGTGTATCCACGATTCATGACTTCCAATAAACGCGTACTTCCGCTTTGTACGGGTAGATGCACATACTTGCAGATGTTGTCATATTTCGCCATCACATGCAATACATCATCGGTCATATCTTTTGGATTCGATGTGCTATATCGGACGCGTAAATCTGGATGAACCTGAGCAACCATTTCCAGAAGTTGAGCAAATGTTGTAGCTGAACTACGCTGCTCCTCAGTAAGAATTTCCTTCTTTAATCCGCCGCCCGCATAAATATATGAGTCTACATTCTGTCCTAGAAGTGTTACTTCACGGTATCCATTCGCGAAAAGTTCTTGCGCTTCTCTTACTATACTATGTGGATCGCGTGATCGCTCTCGCCCACGCGTAAATGGCACAACACAAAACGAACACATATTGTCGCACCCGCGCATTATACTGATGAAGCTGCTTACTCCATTTGCGTCAAGTCGCACTGGCGTAATATCTGCATACGTCTCTTCCTTGGAAAGAATAACATTCACTGCTTTCTGACCGCCTTCTACTTTCGCAATCAGGTTTGGTAAATCTCTATATGCGTCGGGGCCAACTACGATATCTACGATCTTTTCTTGATCGAGAAATTGCTCTTTCAAACGTTCTGCCATGCAGCCCAAAACTCCAACTATCATGTCGGGATTTTTGCGCTTCACTTGCTTGAATTCATTTAAACGATTCCGTACGCGCTGTTCTGCATTCTCGCGAATAGCACATGTATTCACAAAAATTACATCCGCTTCGTGGAAGTCTTTGGTAGTGGTAAATCCGTCATTCTTTAGAATAGACGCTACTATTTCGCTATCCGCAAAGTTCATTTGACAGCCATAACTCTCCAGATAAAGCTTGCGTTTGCCAGCTCCACCATCGTTCGTCATCAGCGCTTCGCCTTGCCGACCTTCGTCGATCACTTTTTCATCCATGAACCAGTTTTTTCTGAATTGTTCTCAAAAAGGAGAGCAAAGTTACTAAAATTCTATGCTTACTGACAAATTGACAGATTTGTTAGCCATAATTGGGGTAAAATCATACCTATATACGTATAGGTATCGGCCTACTTCGGGTTCCCAGATTTGGAAAATTGTGGTTTAGTTGTTTTTCTTTGCAGCCTCCGGTGGCTCAAAACCGGCAAATTCTAAGGGTTTTATCTAAAGTAAAGCGTTGATGGCAAAGAATTTAGTGATTGTGGAGTCGCCTGCTAAGGCGAAAACCATCGAAGAATTCCTCGGGAAGGACTATACTGTGAAGTCAAGTTTCGGGCACGTGCGAGACTTAGTGAAGAAGGGTATGGCGGTTGATACAGACAAGGGTTTTGCTCCATTGTACGAAGTCTCTCCAGATAAGGAAAGGGTTATCGCTGAACTTAAAAAACTTTCTAAAGGCGCAGATATTGTGTGGTTGGCGACGGATGAGGACCGTGAAGGAGAAGCTATTTCTTGGCACTTGTCGGAAGCGCTTAATCTCGATGATAAAAAGACACGACGGATTGTGTTTCATGAGATCACTAAGTCTGCAATCCTAAAAGCCATTGACAATCCACGTAAGATTGATAAGCACTTGGTTGATGCACAACAGGCTCGCCGAATTCTCGATCGCTTGGTTGGATTTGAATTGTCACCTATCCTCTGGAAGAAAATAAAACCATCACTTTCAGCAGGACGTGTACAAAGTGTTACCGTGCGATTGATCGTGGAACGTGAGCGCGAGATTTCTGCCTTTAAATCGGTCGCTTCGTACAAAGTTGCCGCTGTTTTTAGTTCAGGGAATCAGAAATTCAAAGCAGAATTACGTTCAAATTTCAAAACGGTTGAAGAAGCACGTACTTTCCTGCAGGCTTGTGCGAAATCTATTTTCACAGTTTCTTCTCTGGAAACAAAACCGGGTCGGAAATCTCCTTCTGCTCCTTTTACAACTTCTACCTTACAGCAAGAAGCATCACGAAAATTGGGATTCTCTCCGAAGCGTACAATGGTAGTCGCACAACGTTTGTATGAGAGTGGAAAAATCACCTACATGCGTACGGATTCAGTAAACCTTTCCGAAATGGCGCTGGCGAAAGCGAAGGAAGTGGTAACAAAAAACTACGGAGCGAAATACGTCAATATTCGTCATTATAAAACCAAGAGCAAAGGTGCGCAAGAGGCTCACGAAGCAATTCGTCCAACCTACCTTGAGCGTAGCATGATAGAAGGTGAACGTGATGAGCAAAGATTATACGACCTTATTTGGAAGCGTACTATCGCTTCTCAAATGGCAGAGGCTGAACTTGAAAAAACCACTGCAGTTATCTCCGTTTCGAAGGCATCTGAAACTTTTGTAGCGCAGGGAGAAGTAATCAAATTCGATGGTTTCCTAGCAGTTTATATGGAGTCTTCTGATGATGATGATGTGGAAGATGGTGGGGAAGGCTCTGATGCGATGTTGCCTGCTTTGAAGTCGGGACAAAATTTAGATCCGCATTCAATTACTGCAACGCAACGTTTTACGCATCACCCTGCACGCTATACTGAAGCTGCATTGGTTAAAAAGTTAGAGGAACTTGGTATTGGACGTCCTTCTACTTATGCACCAACAATTTCTACTGTTCAGGATCGCGGATATGTAGTGAAGGAAGAGCGTGAAGGAAAGCAGAGAATTTATGATGTGCTAACACTTTCCAACGGAAAACTGAGCGAAGAAAAGCGCACTGAAAATACTGGCGCAGAAAAAAATAAATTGTTCCCAACTGATATTGGAACTGTGGTAACAGATTTCCTCAGTCAGTATTTCCCGAAAATCATGGACTACAGTTTTACTGCAACTGTAGAAGAAGAATTCGATGAGATCGCAGAAGGAAAAATCGACTGGCGTAAAATGTTGGAACAGTTTTACAGACCGTTTCACAAGGATGTGGAGAAGACAGAAGAGACTTCTGAGCGCGCAAGTGGAGAGCGGATGCTCGGAAAAGATCCCTTGACGAAGAAGAATGTGTATGTGCGTATCGGAAGGTTCGGTCCATTGGTACAAATTGGAGAGAGCGATGATCCCGAGAAGAAATTCGCCAGCTTGCGTAAAGATATGCGGCTTGAAAGCATAACGTTCGATGATGCAATGGAACTCTTTAAACTTCCAAAAACTGTAGGTAGTTATAATGGTAAGGAGCTGGTGATCGGCATTGGACGTTTTGGCCCATACGTAAAGTGGGGCGAACAATATGTTTCTATTCCACGTGGAGAAGATCCAATGAAAGTGGAGGAGGCGAGAGCCATTGAATTGGTGAAGGAGAAAGAATCGGCTGATGCACCGATTGCCCAATACAAAGGTGTTGCCGTTACAAAAGGAAAGGGACGCTTTGGGCCATTCATAAAGTACGGAGATATTTTCATTAATGTTCCGCGGGCATATGACTTCGACAATCTTTCTCAGAACGATATTGCTGAACTTGTTGACAAGAAATTGGAAAAAGAAGCCAATCGCTATATAAAGCAATGGCCTGAGGAGAAAATTTCATTGGAGAACGGTCGTTGGGGTCCTTTCATCCGCTTCGGAAAAGCAATGCTCAAAATAAGCCGTGCTGCCAATCAAGAGAAATTAGGCCCTGAGCAAGTGGCTGAACTTTCACTAGAACAGGTGAAAGCAATGATTGAAGAGCAAGTGCCAGGTGCTTTCGACAAAAAAGGAGCTAAAGGCGCTGCGAAGAAATCAAACGGACCAGCTAAAAAGGCTAAGGCACCTTCGAAGAAAGCGGCTGCTAAAAAAGTGACTCCTGCAAAGAAAACAGCGAAAAAAGTGGCTAAGAAAAAGAAGTAGTAAGTGAGCACTAGAGTTTATTGTTTGGAAGTCTGCATCATGCAGACTTTCGGGTTTATATCAGTTGGCATTTCGTTCGGCTATTGAATAGTATACTACTGAACACTGCACTATTGACAACTTTTATTCAGTGTCGAATACGTTCACGAACTTCTTATCCATATTTGTGAAAATCGTTCACAGATGGCCACTATTAATCTCGATTTCTCCGACTTTTTTAAACCGCTTGATACCAACAAAATTGCGAACGGAAAAAGTTATCTTCCAACTCAATTGGGCGCACTTGTTGCTTCTCATTCCAAAGAGTCCGGATGGCCGGAGTTCGAAGATTGCCATTTCGCAATTATCGGTGTCGCTGAAGACCGACCTAGTGAGGGAAATACTGGATGCGCTGATAGCCCAGATTATATTCGTTCATTTTTGTATAAGTTGTTCCAAGGCGACTGGGCAGTAAAATTCGCTGATCTTGGAAACATCGATGCGGGAGCAACACCTCAGGACACAGACTTCGCACTGAAAACTGTGATGGGTGCGTTACTTCGAAAAAATATTATTCCAATTCTCATTGGTGGCGGACATCATCTCACTTACGCGCAATACTTGGGATACGAAGCAATCGAACAAACGGTAAACGTCGTAACCATCGATCCGCGCTTCGACATTGGTGTGGGCTCCGACGATTATACAAGCCAATCATGGTTAAGTAAAATCATTCTTCACCAACCGAATTACCTTTTCAATTTTTCCAATATCGGATATCAAACGTATTTCGTAGAACAGTCTGCGGTTGAACTCATGGGCAAATTGAATTTCGACATTCATCGCTTAGGAATGTGTCGTGAGAAAATTACCGATATCGAGCCGGTAATCAGAAACGCTGATTTGGTCAGCTTCGATATTTCTGCCGTGCGATCTGCGGATGCTCCAGGTTGTGGACTGAATTCACCCAATGGTTTCTCTGGTGATGAAGCGTGTCAATTGGCTCGATATGCCGGTATAAGCGACAAGTGTACTTCATTCGGAATTTATGAAGTCAATGCCATTGCTGATGAATCAGGAATAACGGCGCATCTAGCAGCACAAATGATCTGGTGCTTTATGGATGGATTTTACAACCGCAAAAAGGATTTCCCATTTGGCGATACAAGCACATACACGCGGTACCGTGTATTTCTAAAGGATCATAAACACGAAATTATTTTCTTCAAAAGTAATCGCAGCGATAGATGGTGGATGGAAGTACCATATCCACCAAATCAAAAATTACGCTTCGAACGTCATGCCCTAGTTCCATGCACGTACAGCGATTATCAGTTGGCGTGCGAGGAAGAAATGCCTGATCGTTGGTGGCAAACTTTTCAAAAGTTGAGCTAATTCATTTGTTCAAATATTTTCTTAGTAATTTTCTGTAACCTTTTTCTTGGGTGAGGTTATAATTTCAGGTGCACATAGTGCGCTGGTCCGGCAGACCATTTACTCTAATCTGAAACACCATGAAAAAGATCATTACTCTTCTGGCATTGCTATGCCTTTTCGCAAACGCTTTCGCTCAACAGGACCCGCAATTCACGCAATACATGCACAATAAACTCTTCGTGAATCCTGGTTATGCGGGTATGAAGCATGCGTTATGTTTTACAGGTATCGCAAGACAACAATGGGCAGGCTTCGATGGCGCTCCAAGAAGTGGAGTTTTTTCCGCAGACCTTTATCTCGAAAACCTCAGTGGAGGAATTGGTCTGAACTTCATGTACGATGAGCTCGGCTTCGAAAAAAATATTGCTTACAAATTCTCGTATTCATTCCATCGCGATAAATTCTTAGGAGGTACAATCGGTTTGGGAATTGAAGCAGGCGCAGTATCCAAAATTCTTGGTCCTTCTGGTAACGCGTCTTGGATTGCTACTACAAATTGGCAAACTGATCCTTCTGTGCCGCCACAAATAAAAAAATCAAATTTCGATCTTGGCTTGGGCGTGTGGTTCCAGAGAGAGGATGTGTGGTTAGGTATTTCTTCTTCGCATATCGTGGAAGGACAATTCAATGATGGCATTGCGGTTCTTGCTGGACCACCTACTACTACTCACAACTTGGTTTATGATTTGGCGAGACACTTTTGGATAACTGGTGGTTACAATTGGTACAGGCCAAACTGGACTATCAAACCATCATTCATGGTAAAAACAGATGCCGTAGCAACGTCAATAGATTTGAATTGTATTGCCAGTATGAATAATGGTTTTTGGGTTGGAGTCTCGTGGCGAGTGAAAGATGCCGTTACTCCTATGATTGGTTTAGAATGGCTCCAAGAAAGAAAGGAGAATAAAACGCGAATGGAAGATCGTTTCATTCTAAACCCGGAGTTTCACGATCGCGTGCGACCAACGTGGAACAAATATTCAACGTGTAAAATTGGCTTTGCTTACGATTACACAACTTCCCATCTCAATTCATACAACAATGGAACATTTGAGCTCTTTTTGAGCTACTGCATTCCGTATGTTCCACGGGTAGGACGACATGGCGACGTAAGAATCTTCAATTAGATGAAAATAATCAGCAGGCCCCCTGAATCCACAAAAAATGCTGGATTTTAGGCTGAAAACAAGGCTTCTTCCTATAAATAGAATTCTGTAGACAATACTTAAACTATTGAATAACAATATAATAGTAATGTATTTGATGCGCCGTATCTTTTGAGTTAATGGGCGTTATAGTAGCTGATTCAGGGCTGAAATCCTTGTTTCTGTCTCAATTTCGAATAACTGGAAATCAGGTTGTGAACACTTTGAGGTTAAAAAAGATTTGTGGATAAAAAATGTTTACATATCTTAGCGACCTAGTGTACCGACCGTTTAGAGGAAGACGATTGGGTAAACAACTATAACTATGAAGAAAACCCTTACTATCATTGCGTTTGCGCTCGGCAGCACTGCAGCTTTTGCTCAGCAGGATCCGCAGTTCTCGCAGTACATGCACAACAAAATGTTCATGAATCCAGCTTATGCCGGTATGCGTCAAGCTCTTTGTGGCACATTGATCGCTCGCCAACAGTGGTCTGGATTTGATGGGGCTCCTCAAAGTGGAGTTCTTTCTGTTGACATGTTCACTCCGCAATTGCGCGGTGGTGTAGGTTTGAACGTGATGTATGATAAACTCGGTTTCGAGCAAACTATGGCTTATCGTCTTGCATATTCATTTCACTTGAATAACGTTGCAGGTGGTACTTTGGGTATCGGTATTGAAGCCGGTGCTGCGTCTAAGACACTCGGTCCTGGTGCAAATCAGGCTTGGGTTGCAACTACTAACTGGCAGACAGATCCATCTGTTCCACCACAATTGAAAAAGACTACTTTCGACGTAGGCTTTGGGTTGTGGTACCAGCGTCAAAATATGTGGTTCGGTATTTCTTCTACGCACTTGGCCGCAAACACGTTTGATGATGGTACAACTAGCGTAGCTACTGTAAACCACAACTTGGTATATCAAATGGCGCGTCACTACTGGATCACTGGGGGTGTAACCCTTCTTCAAGGAAATACATGGGAAATTCGCCCTTCGTTCCTTGTAAAGTCTGATGCTACTGTAACTTCATTCGATCTTACTTGCCTTGCCATGTATAATCAACGCTTCTGGTTCGGTGCTTCTTACCGCTATCAGGATGCAATTATTCCAATGGTTGGTTTCCAAGTTCCTCATGCTGTTACAGGTGAGAACGGTGGTTTGAAAGTTGGTTTCGCATACGATTACACAACTTCAAACTTAGGAGACTACAACAATGGCTCTTTCGAATTGTTCTTGAATTACTGCGTTCCGATCAAATTTGTTCAGAAAACAGAGCGTCATGGCGACGTACGAATTTTCGACTAGACTTTAAACCAGAATAAGTTACGTAACAAAAGAAGCCCAGTTAACGTTAAAAACATTCGTCGTTTTGGATCACTCTAAGAAATTACGGTGATTTTCTACCACAAGGAACAATTTCGGGAAAGATTGTTTCGTTATTAATGGAACCTGGCAAAGAATCAACTACTACAACTACTAAGGGAAACCAAAGGAGGCAAAAATGAAAAGATTGTTGTTCGCAGGCGTTGTCGCCACATTGCTGTTTACTTCCTGCTCACAGGAGAACGGGCAGCTGATTGGCGTTCAGAACCGACCGGCATGGTATCCGTTCGATCCGTTCGGAATGTTATACTGCCCTATGGGTAGCTATAATATGGGACCTTCAGACGAGGATATCCCGTATGCTCACACGACAAAAGCTAAGACTGTGTCAGTGCAGGCATTTTACATGGACCAAACTGAAATCTCGAACAACGAGTATCGTCAGTTTGTTTACTATGTACGTGACTCTATCGCACGTCGATTGCTGTCTGAATCATTCGAGGAGGAATACATAATTCCTGAAGAAGAGTGGATCGGTTATGAGGACAATGGTCCGGTGTATACCGATGAAGACTATCCTCAGGATCCGTACCGTCCTTTGAATTGGCTCGAGAAAATCCGTTGGGATGAAACCGATCCTGAATACAAAGCTGCTTTGAACGATTTGTATTTGCCTATCGAAGAGCGTTTCTATAGCCGTAAGGACGTAGATACTCGTAAATTGATTTACGAATATTACCGGATAGATATGCGTTTGGCAGCTTCTAAGTCAAACCGTTACAAGCCAAAAACAACACAGCCAAATGCTGATGGTCGTGTGTTCCCTACACGTGAGCAAGGTACGTATGACGTTACTAAGCGTGAAGGACAACGTAACAACCAGAATCGTTCAGTATTCATCATTAAGGATATAATTAATGTATATCCTGATACTTTGGCTTGGATACACGACTTCACTTACTCTTTCAACGAGCCAATGACCAACATGTATTTCTGGCATCCAGCTTATGATGATTATCCAGTGGTGGGTGTTACTTGGAAGCAGGCTCGTGCATTCTGCATCTGGAGAACATTATTGTTGAACAATTTCCTTCGTTCGAATGATGAGGCAACAGTACAGGATTTCCGTCTTCCGACAGAATCTGAATGGGAATATGCTGCTCGTGGCGGTCTGCAATTGTCTCCATTCCCTTGGGGTGGTCCGTATATCCGTAACGCACGCGGATGTTTCTTAGGAAACTTCAAGCCAATGCGCGGTTCTTACATTGATGATGGTGGATTCCACACAGTAAAGATTTTCTCTTACAACCCGAACGATTGGGGCTTCTATTGCATGGCGGGTAACGCGGCAGAGTGGACCAATAACGCGTTCGATGAGGCTGCATATGACTTTATGCATGACCTCAACCCTGACTACCAGTACGAAACTACGGTGGCTGATGAGCAAATTCCAGTGCTCTGCCGCAAGGTTATACGTGGTGGTTCTTGGAAGGACGTTGGATTCTATCTTCAGAATTCATCACGCACTTACGAGTACCAGGATACTGCGAAGTGTTATGTCGGATTCCGTTGCGTAATGACCTTCTTGGGTCGTTCTAAGGATGATGATCTATAATTTGTAATCCCAAATCAAACAATAGTTTTTATTTTCTGTTTCCTTAACCAACCAAACAAGCACAAACAATGAGCGGTAACAGTTTTTTTGCAAGTAAGAAGTGGAAGGGCTTCATGGCGAAGCTATATGGCTTCGGTGCAGCAGTCGTAATCGTAGGCGCACTTTTCAAAATCCAGCACTGGCCTGGAGCAGGTTTAATGTTGATCGTTGGTCTCGGAACTGAGGCGGTCATCTTCATCTTTTCGGCATTCGAGCCGTTGCATGATGAGTATGACTGGACATTAGTTTATCCGGAACTTGCGGGAATGAATGAAGAAGGTGGAAGAGGTCGTGAATTAACTGGTGGTTCTGCTGGTGATCCTTTAACAAACCAGCTTGACAAGATGCTTGAAGAAGCGAAAATTGGTCCAGATCTTCTCGAAAGTCTTGGTCAAGGAATGCGTAATTTGAGTGACAGTGTAACGAAAATCGGTGAGATTACTGACGCAAGCGTAGCTTCTCAGGAGTTCTCTGCTAACCTGAGCAAGGCTACCGGTAATGTTGATAAACTTGCGCAGGCTTATGATCGTGCAAACGAAAGCGTAAGTTCTTCTGTAGACACATTGGCGAACGCATATACGCGCGCTTCACGCACACTTGAGTCATTCTCAGTTGCGAACGATGAGGCACACAACTATAGCGAGCAGCTGGGTAAAGTATCTAAGAATCTGTCGGCCCTTAACGCAGCTTACGAGTTGCAGTTGCAAGGTTCAAGCGAACACCTCAAAGCTACAAACACATTGTACGAAGGTATTCAGCAAATTCTTGGTAACCTTAACGAGACTATGGATGATACTCGTAAGTACCGTTCTGAGATTTCTAACCTCGCATCAAACCTCGAGCAACTCAACACGGTGTATGGAAACATGCTTACCGCGATGAACGTTCGTCGTTAATTAATTTTCGTATTGCCTAACAATTAACATAGGAGGATACTCTAAATGTCAGGTGGAAAACAATCACCGCGCCAGAAGATGATCGGTATGATGTACCTCGTACTGACCGCACTTCTCGCGCTCAACGTCTCGAAAGAGATTATTAACTCGTTCATGGTTATCGAAACCGGTTTGATCACTACAACCCGCGGTATCGACAACAAGAATGGTATACTTTACACACAGTTCGATCTGGCCATGCTCAACGATGAGAAAAAGGCTGCTCCACTGTATGAAAAAGCGATGAATGTTCAGAAAAAGTCGAAAGAACTTTCTGATTTCATTCAGGAGCTTAAGGCAGAATTGCGTGCTCACGTTCAATACTCTGAGCAACCTACGCCTGAGCAAGTAAAAATGGGTGATACTCTTCACTCCGTATTGCTTGATCAGCCAGATAACTACGACATTCCAACTCACTTCATGATTGGTGAGGATCCAGCGAATGTTACAGGTAAGGCGAAGGATCTCAAAGCAAAATTGGGCGAGTACAAGAAGTTTTTGTCAGACCAGTTGTCACCTGAATCTCAGGAACGACTCAAAAATAACTTGGCAACACTCAATACTGATGAGCTGTACAACAAGTCTGAAGAGAAGAACGTAAGCTGGGAGTGGGGTAACTTTTACCACATGCCGGTTTCTGCGATGCTCGCTAACTTGACTCGTATTCAGGTAGACGTTAAGAATGCTGAAGGCGATATAGTAAACGAACTTCTTGGTTCGGTTTCGAAAAACGACTTCAAATTCGATACGCTTGCTGCCAAAGTTGTTGCACCTACAAGTTACGTTTTGTCTGGTGACAAATACCAAGCAAACCTTTTCGTAGCGGCATTTTCTACAACTCAGGATCCTTCGATCTGGTTGTGCGATTATGACTCTGTTACTAAAGCACCAAAAGGTCCGATTGACTCAACATCAGTGAAGGTATCTCGTGGTATCGGAACTTATGAAGTGGCTGCAGGTTCTGTAGGTCTTCAAACTTGGAAAGGGTTGATCCGTGTGAAAAAACCGGACAACTCGTATGAAAGCTATCCGTTCAAATCTGAGTATATCGTTGCGGCTCCGTCTGCTGCGGTGTTCCTTGAGAAAATGAACGTGTTCTACATTGGAGTTGACAATCCTATCACAATTTCAGCTGCAGGTGTATCTGCCGGCGATCTTCAGCCTTCCATCACTGGAGGAACGATGAGCGCTACGGGTAAACCTGGGCAGTACATTGTGAAGGTAAGTGGCGGAACAAAGGCTACAATCAACGTAGGTGCGAAACTGAATGGTGTTCAGAAATCAATGGGCGCGTTCGAATTCCGTATCAAGCGTGTACCGGATCCGGTTGCTTATGTAGGCACGATCAAAGGTGACGGACAAATGACTAAAGGTGAATTGCAAGGTGCAAGTGGAGTTTTCGCACGTATGGAGAACTTCGACTTCGACTTGTCATTCAAAGTAATTTCGTTTGTAATGTCCATGAACGTAAATGGCGTGTTCGTTGAGAAAAAAGGAAACGGACCGGCAATTACTCCAGAAATGAAAACTCTACTCGCAGGAGCTAAGCCTGGAAACAAAGTCTTCTTCGAGCAGGTCACTGTGCAGGGTCCTGATGGAACTATGCGTAAAATTCCTGGCGTAAACATTAAGGTGAAATAATTTCGCCAACTAACAAGGGAGGAAACAAAACATGAAAAGGTTCAGATTCTTACTGGTAGCGGTCATTACGATTTTGTCGCTCGGTACATCCGATGCACAGGTCCTTGACCCAACTTTTCCGGATCAGCTTTACCTGAAGGAAAACACTCGTACTCGCCGTCCAATTCCATACACGTATTTGCGTGAAGCAGACGTTATGTGGTCGAAGCGCGTGTGGAGAACGATTGACCTTCGCGAGAAGTTCAACCATCCGTTGTATTATCCGGAAACAAGAATTCAAGACCGTCGCAGCTTGTTTGACGTATTGAAGGACGCATTGATGGCTGGTAGCATTACCGCTTTCGATAATCCTGCAATGGATGACGAGTTCAAGGTTAGAATGTCGAAGACAGCTATTGAAGGCTTATTCGTACAGTGGGATTCTACTAACCAAGTAGAAGACCCAAACAACCCGGGAACTTACATTCTGGCGCCAATCAAAACCGAGTTGACTACAAACAACGTGAAAGCGTATTGGATGAAGGAAGACTGGTTCTTTGACAAGCAGCGTTCTGTTATGGATGTGCGCATTCTTGGATTGTGCCCAATGAAAGAGAAGCAAGATCCTTCTACAGGTGAAGTAGTAGGTTATCAGCCACTCTTCTGGGTGTATTTCCCACAGTGCCGTCCAGTGTTCGCACAAGCTGAAGTTTACAATATGAAAACTGATGCTGAGCGTCGCTCCCTTGATGATATCTTCTGGAAGCGTATGTTCCAGAGTTATGTTCATAAAGAAACAAACGTGTACGACCGTAACATTCAGTCTTACTATACAGGTTTGGATGCACTTCTTGAGTCTGAAAGAATTAAGAACGACATCTTCGTTATGGAGCATGACTTGTGGCACTTCTAACCGAAGGCAATAACTTAAGATCCCGTCTGGCTTGGCTACGACGGGATTTTTTTTGCATCAAAGAGTGACTTTTCTGAAAGACTGGCTTTATACTCTTGAATTCACTTACAAGAAAGGAGCAAGATCATGAAGAACCAAGTCATCCAAACCCTAAAAATGCTGCTTATAGCGGTCGTGTTTCAATTATCTATTGAAACTCTAGTACGTACGCCACTCAAGGCTCAGCCTTTTCCTGAGACCTTCTATTTGAAGGAAAATACACGCAACCGCCGACCTGTGCCTTACACGCATGAACGCGAAACAGATGTGATGTGGTCAAAACGCGTTTGGCGCACGATTGATCTCCGGGAGAAATTTAATCATCCCTTGTATTATCCAGAAAGTCCAATCAACGATCGCAAGAGTTTGTTTGACATCATCAAGCAAGGTTTGTTAGGAGGAGAAATCCATGCGTTTAGCAATCCTGTTTTCGATGATGAGTTCAAGGTAAAAATGGGTAAGGGCGAGTTAGATTCCTTCTTCGTTCAAATTGATTCTATGGACGTAGAAGATCCGTTGAATCCAGGGACATGGATACGAGTAGAAGTACGTAAAGAATTGGAATCACGTTCCGTAAAGCAATATTGGGTTAAAGAGGATTGGTACTTCGACCGTCAACGTTCTGTAATGGATGTGCGAATTCTGGGGCTATGTCCATTAGAAGAAAAGCTCGATCCCAACGGAGCACCAATCGGATACAAGCCATTGTTTTGGGTTTATTTTCCGGAGTGCCGCGCATTGTTTGCACGCTCTGAGGTGTACAATGTGAAGAACGATGCACAAAGAAATTCAGTAGATGATTTGTTTGAGAAGCGCATGTTCGGAAGTCATGTGCGCAAAGAATCAAATGTATATGATCGACCGATCAATGCTTATGCCGACGGACTGGATGCTTTGCTTGAGGCGGAGCGGGTGAAAGCAGAGATTGCAACTACTGAGCACGACGTTTGGCATTTCTAATGTCGTTGCTTTTTGCGGAGTGAGAGGCCGAACCTCAAGTAAAATTTCTTGAAGGTGAAGCCTCTCACTTATTTTCACCTGGCCACACTAAACAAATTTGGCCTGCGTTTTGATTATAAGAAACTATAATTAGACGTCATGGAAAATATTACTCGAGCAAAGCTTAGTATTTATTTAGAGAGGAGGCACCAATGTATCCGACCATGCGTAATAAAAAGCAAAATCACCGAAGTGCAAAGACACATATCGGTTTACTAGTTCGAGAATTTACTTCACTGTTCAAGTTGTTGCTGTTCTTTGTTTCACTATTTACGGTGACGCATGTGTTTGCACAGTACAATCCTTGTGGACATAAACCAAATAACCTTGATCCAGGAGCACCATCTGGAGCGCGTGCTAGTGATCAGCGCAAGGTAATTCCTTATCCGTATTTGCGTGAAGCAGATGTCATGTGGTCGAAAAGAGTTTGGCGAACATTGGATTTGCGGGAGAAGATGAATCACCCTTATTATTATCCCGAGGCCCCGCACAATGGGCTCGCTAGTTTGTTTGACATTATCAAAGGCGGAGTGCTCAATGGATGTATTACTGCTTTTGATAATCCTGCGATGGACGATGAATTCAAAGTACAGATGAGTGCCGAGGCCGCCGCCGCAATATTGATTTCTCAAGAATATGTTGAAGTGGAAGATCCATATAATCCTGGGACATATAAGCTCGATACAATTACGAATGAAGTATCTTCTACAGATGTTAAGGCGTATTGGATAAAGGAAGATTGGTTTTTTGATAAGCAGCGTTCTGTTATGGATGTTCGAATTATCGGTATTTGTCCGCTCAAAGAAAAACGAGATCCGAACACAGGAGATATTTTGGGTTACCAACCCTTGTTCTGGTGTTATTTCCCACAACTACGACCGCTCCTTGTGCGGCAGGAAGTATATACTGGACAAAACAATGGACAGAGATTGACATACGATGATATTTTTCAGAAGCGATTTTTCGCTAGCTATATTCACAAGGAATCCAACGTGTACGACAGGCCAATACCTGCTTATCTCACGGGAATGGATGCGTTACTAGAATCAGAAAGAGTGAAGGAAGATATTAGTAACTACGAAAGTGACTTGTGGCATTACTAGCAATTATGCACTTACTCCAGAGCGCGCTGTAGGAAATGATTCAATGGCATCATTGCCTTATAAATGGCAACTGCAGTTTTGTTGAACTGAGATGACGTAACTTCTTTATCTGAAAGCGGTGCCATAACGATAAAACTTTTCAATTTCAACAAATGAATTGCTGGATGATCTTTGGCGTAGCCTTTGGGAGCTGTGGAAAGAATGTCACTTTGATCGAGCGTTCCAAAATACTTGCGGAATGATTTGTCGCTAATGATCTTGTTGAATTCTTCAAGATTATAATCGATCTCTTGTCTGATTTTAGCTAGTTCCGGTGCAGCAGGTTGCCAAATTCCTCCGGCTAGAAATGCTCCACTTGATTCAATGTGCATGTAGTAGCCGGGAAGATTAGCTTTCTTGTCGCCATAACTGAAGGACGCTCCCATATTATTTTTGTAAGGGCTTTTGTCTTTCGCAAAACGCACATCTCGATAAATTCGGAACATACATTTCTTCCCGGTCAAATCGGGGTTGATACGTTTATCGTTCAGTTTGATTCCAGTAAGAATTTTGTCGGCATTCTTCTCTACATCATTTTTTGCGGCTTCATATAAGAGACGATTTTTTTCAAACCATTCTCGATTATTGTTTTTCTTAAGTTTTTTCAGAAAGCCGATTGTATCGGGGTGTACCATAAAAATTAGAATAGCGATTATTTCTCTGGAGTAGCTTCGTCAAGTTCGTCCGTCAATTTTTTGACAAATCGAGATTGCGTAACGAACTCACGCAAGATTATTCTCAATACAGTGTAGGCTGGTACTGCGGCAACCATTCCTCCAATTCCGGCAAGCGAACCCGCTACAAGAATTACTGTAAATATCTCTAAGGGATGCGCTTTTACGCGGTTGCTGAAAATGTATGGTTGGATCAAAAAGGCATCACATAAATTCATTCCTACAAAAACGAAAAATATTTTTGTTGCAAGGGGAAGCATTTCACTGTAAAAATCCATAGTGAGATTTGTCGAAATACCCACAATTATTGCAAACGCTCCGCCAATTAGTGGTCCAACATATGGGATGATGTTCATGATACCAGCAAATAGTCCAATGATCAAGGCGTTTTTTACTCCTAAGAGAGCCATTCCGGTTCCAACAAATAATGACACAAAAATGATGTCAATTAATACACCAGTGAAATATTTGGTGAGCATGGTTTGGGTATCCTCGATCACATTTCTTACTCGTCGCACCTGATTTGTGGGAACTAACAGTAAGAGCATGTGTAGAATTACCTCGCCATCTTTCACGAAGAAGAAAGTGAAGAATGAGATAGAGAAGAATGCAACCAATAGACTTCCAATTACAGAGACAATTCCATTGGCGAAAGACGACATTTGGGTAACATTCAGCAATTGCGTTAAATGCTGTTGCGTGTATTGCTCGAGTGTTTGATTGTTGTGCGGATCTTGTTGAACATTACGGAAAAGCGACTCTAGTTGAGAAATTGGTTCGTGTAAAGCTTGTGTTACCTGTGCTTTGTCTACAGTAGAAATAATGTTGATTTCATTTACGATAAGCGGAATGAAAATAGACACGAACGCCACAACAATTCCATAGACAAGCAGCAACAATGTCAATGCTCTAAGTGCACGGGGAATTTTTCGTTTGGCAATCCTGACACGTTCCAGTTTTTTGTCCAAAGGGCGCAGTATCATGGTTAAGACTGCAGCAATAATCATATAGAGCAGTATGAGCCTGATATACCACGCTACAACGAGAATGGCAGCACCCGCTGCGATCCACCACCATATGTTCGTTTTCTTGATCATTGATGGGTTAAAGTTACGCCTTTTGGACAAATGAAAGTTGAGCCGAATTTCCCTGAAATCTTCGCGGAGCATTGAAACGTTGAACTATTTTCAAATGAACTGTTAAGAGAGCGAACGACAATTGTATCTTTGCACCCCATGATTTCAATAAGCAATCTTACAGTAGCATTCGGCGGATTTACGCTATATGACGGTATTTCGTTCATGGTTAATCCACGTGACCGAATTGGTTTGGCAGGAAAGAACGGAGCCGGAAAATCCACCTTATTAAAAATAATTGCTGGACTTCAAAAACCGGATACTGGTGAAATCAGTATGCCGAGCGGTTGTACTGTAGGGTATCTTGCACAAGATATGCAGCACAATATGGGTAAGACTGTATTTGATGAAGCATCATCCGCCTTTGCAGAGTTGCGTGAGACAGAAGCTAAGCTTGCTCATATTACGAAAGAACTTGAGACACGCACTGACTACGAATCAGATTCATATATGGATTTGATTAATGAGCTTACTCATGCGAATGAGAGAATGGAAGTTCTTGGTGGATATTCATTGGAAGGGCAGGTAGAACAGACATTGAAAGGATTGGGCTTCTCTCACGACGACATGTATCGTTTGATGGACGAATTCAGTGGAGGATGGAGAATGAGAGTGGAGTTGGTAAAATTACTTTTGCGTCGTCCGGATGTACTTCTACTGGATGAGCCGACGAACCACTTGGATATTGAATCAATCATGTGGCTGGAAGAATTCTTGAAAACATATGAAGGCTCGGTAGTTCTCGTTTCTCACGATAAGCAGTTTTTGGATAACATTACAAACCGGACGTGTGAACTTTCGATGGGTAAGTTGTTTGATTACAAAGCAAACTACTCACGCTACCTCGTTTTGCGAAAAGAACGTCGTGAAACGCAATTGGCTGCAGCGAAAAATCAGCAACGTGAAATTGAGAAGACTGAAAAGTTGATTGATCAGTTCCGCGCGAAAGCAAGCAAGGCTTCTTTTGCTCAGTCGTTGATTAAGAAATTGGATCGTATGGACATCATTGAAGTAGATGATGAAGATACAATGGCGATGCGATTTCGTTTTCCGCCCGCACCACGTTCTGGTAAAGTTGTAGTTGAGGCGGCTAATCTTACAAAAGTTTACGACGAGAAAACCATTCTCAAGAAAGTTGATTTTCACATTGAGCGTGAAGACAAGGTAGCATTTGTAGGCAAGAACGGTGAAGGTAAATCGACCATGGTTCGCATGATTATGGGAGAGAAAGCTACGGATGGAACTGTGGGGCCTGGCTTCAGTGTTGAAGTAGGTTATTTTGCTCAGGATGATGCGGATAATTTGGATGGAAACAAGACGGTCTTCGAAACGATTGATGAATTAGCAATCGGAGATGTAAGAAAGCAAGTGCGAGGGATTCTTGGATCATTCCTTTTTTCAGGTGATTCCATTGATAAGAAAGTAAAAGTACTGTCGGGAGGAGAGCGCACTCGATTGGCGTTGTGTCGACTTCTTTTGAAGCCGCATAACCTTTTGATTCTGGATGAACCGACGAACCACTTGGACTTGCGTTCTAAAGACGTATTGAAGCAAGCGTTGTTGAATTTTGATGGAACATTAATTGTGGTTTCCCACGATCGTGATTTTTTATCGGGCTTGACAACAAAAACTTTTGAATTCAAAGGTGGAAATGTGAAGCAGTACATTGGAGATGTGAATGAGTTTCTTGAGACACGTAAGGTTGAAGATTTTCGTGCCATTGAGAAAAAAGAAAATGTTGTTGGAGAGAAAAAGGAGAAAGAAGTTTCTGCTCAATCATTGGAGAAACAAGAAAAGGATAAGCAAGTTCGTGCTTTGCGTTCGCAAGTTTCTAAATCTGAACAAAAGGTTGCTGAATTAGAGAAGAAGATTGCAGCATTCGATGCAATATTGTCTGATGCCAATAAGTATCAAGAATTGGTGAACGATCGTTCGAAGTTTCAGCAATATGAAGCGCTTAAAAAAGAACTTGATGCTGAGATGTCGAAATGGGAGTCACTTCAAGCCGAATTGGAAGGTTTTGAAAAGTAAGTTCTGATTTGTTGGAAGTATTAGTCCTTAGATAGCGGGTGGTAAATTTGGCCACATGCTTTTGTTAAGATTCTTGCAATTTTGTTGCACGTGTTCCAAATTTCTTACATTTGTCACATGAAAATGATTTCAACTTCTAAACATCATCACGGCCTCGCAATGCGCAAGCTCTGATCGTGTTTTGTATTACACTATATAAGCTTGCTCTAACAGCAAGCTTTTTTTTGCCCAGAAGTAAGCTGTTTAGAGAGAAAAATAAAAACGAAGGTTCACTATTGATCATCTGAAAACAGCAAACAATGAATACGAAAGGACAAAAGAAAATCCGAATCGCGGTGCAAAAGTCAGGAAGACTGAACGAGGATTCTATGCGCATGTTAAAAGAGTGCGGTATAGAGCTCAGTAATGGCATGAACAAATTGAAGTCTAGTGCGCTTAATTTTCCGCTGGAAATACTATTTCTTAGAGACGATGATATTCCCGAATATGTGGCTCAAGGTGTGGCGGATATTGGGATAGTGGGAGAGAATGTTTTGGTGGAGTCGAAAGCATCGGTTAATGTGATCGAGCGACTGGGTTACGGAAAATGTAGATTGAGTATCGCTATTCCCAAAGGACGGAGATATTCCGGAGTTAAAAGTTTGCAAGGGAAGCGTATAGCTACCACGTATACTAATGTCTTGCAAGAATTTCTGCGTAAACAAAAAGTGAAGGCAGAAATTCACGAGATCAGTGGTTCTGTGGAGATAGCCCCTGGGATCGGATTAGCAGATGCGATTTGTGATATTGTAAGTTCGGGAAGCACCTTGTTCATGAATGGTCTAGAAGAAGTTGAGACCGTAATGAAGTCTGAAGCTGTGCTCATTGGTAACGATAATTTATCACCAGGGCAAACGGAAATTATCGAGCGATTACTTTTCAGAATAAGGGCGTCGCGAAAGGCAAAGCAAAATAAGTACGTATTACTCAATGCACCGAACGATCAGTTGAAAAAGATCTGCAAGCTTATTCCGGGTATGCGGAGCCCAACAATTCTGCCACTTGTTGAGCCTGGATGGAGTTCAGTGCATTCTGTCATTGAAGAAGAGCGATTTTGGGAGATTATTGAAAAACTTCGCGACGCTGGAGCACAGGGCATACTCGTAGTTCCTATTGAGAAAATGGTAATCTGATTGTTATGAGAATAGTGGAATATCCATCCCGTAACCAATGGGAGGAGCTTTTTAAAAGAACCGAATCAACTGCTTCAGCAAATGAAGCTAAGGTCTTGGAAATATTAAGTGATGTGCAATCAAGAAGGGATGCCGCACTCATTGCGTATACTCGATTGTTCGATCAGTGTGAGTTGACTTCTATTCGCGTAACGGAGAAGGAATTGTTTGATGCGCAAAATGTGGTAAGCTTAGAATTAAAGGAGGCTATACAAATAGCGATAAACAATATTGAACGTTTTCATCGGGCGCAACATTCAAGTGCTGCCTTGGTGGAAACAATGCCTGGAGTTCGTTGCTGGAGAAAATCAGTGGGAATTGAAAAAGTAGGTTTGTACATTCCCGGAGGAAGTGCTCCACTGTTTTCTACTGTGCTTATGCTTGCATTACCGGCGCGCATTGCAGGTTGTAAGCAGGTTATTTTATGCTCGCCACCTGATCGAAATGGTAATATTCATCCTGCTATATTATATGCTGCTAATGTTTGTGGAGTGAAAGATGTCTTTAAGGTTGGAGGCGTACAAGCCATAGCTGCAATGCGCTACGGTACAGAAACAATTCCTGCTGTTTCAAAGATATTTGGCCCGGGGAACTCGTGGGTTACTTTGGCGAAACAGTTAATTGCCAAGGATGGATTTCCCATTGATATTCCTGCTGGTCCTTCTGAGTTAGCCGTATTTGCAGATGCAACTGTTCCTTCCTCGTTTGTTGCGGCAGATTTGCTTTCGCAAGCGGAACATGGCGCAGATAGTCAGGTAGTGCTGGTCGCAACTGAACGTATCGTTATAGATGATGTGTTAGCGGAAGTTGAACTTCAATTAGAGCAATTGCCGAGAAAGGAAATTGCCCGTGCATCTTTGAAACAAAGTTTAGCTGTTTTAGTTAACGATGACGGGGAAGCAATTGAATTTCTAAATGCGTATGCTCCTGAACATTTGATTCTCGCTTGTGCGGACGCCGCTGGATTGAGCGATCAAGTAGTAAATGCGGGCAGTGTTTTTCTTGGCGCTTGGTCACCAGAAAGTGCAGGCGATTATGCCAGTGGAACAAATCACACCTTACCTACCAATGGTCACGCTATGGGATGGAGTGGAGTTTCTGTGGATTCCTTCGTGCGTAAGATTACTTTTCAGGAAATTACGCGAGAAGGCTTGCACAGAATTGCTTCTACCGTTGAAGTAATGGCCGAAGCAGAAGGTTTACACGCACACAAGAATGCTGTTACCATACGAATGAATGATTTGATACAATAACTTTAC
>Ga0114980_10000135_pt1 | contig 47975 bp, 40 predicted proteins | sample S_140806_EF_Meta_FD_87018 | JGI IMG/M metagenome (GOLD analysis project Ga0114980, IMG submission 87018) | Freshwater microbial communities from Lake Simoncouche, Canada to study carbon cycling - S_140806_EF_MetaG | ecosystem: Environmental > Aquatic > Freshwater > Lake | place: Lake...
ACAGGCTTGTTGGTATACCTTTAAGGAGGCATCTATATGTTGTATTTCTATGGGATAAGAATTAGAGAGCACCGTTCCTTTGGTAGCCAACACTCCAATTGCTTTGCTATTTGAGTGTGCACCAATATATTCGGCCGTTGGACGGATTACCCCTAAAACTTTTTTTGCTGGATCTATGTTGGCTAAGTCATTCTGTTGAATACTTCGAAGTGCTTTTGCAGATGCAGTATTACAAGCCAAAATAACTAATGGACAACCCTGTTCAAACAACCATTTTACACTGCTCAAGGTATATTGGTATACCGATTCAAAAGATCTTGAACCGTAAGGAGCACGGGCATTATCGCCCAAATAGATATAATCGTAGGATGGCATTAAGGCTTCAATTTCTTTAAAAACTGTTAGTCCGCCATAACCCGAATCAAAGATGCCAATTGGTGTAATTTTCTTATCCATTATAATGCTAAGTTAAGATTGATTTCTGAAAAGTATAAACTCCCAGCAAAACCTCGTAAATTTGAGGGATATTTAACAACCCAATTTAGCGTCTAATTTATGAGCGAACAAATAACGCCAACTCTTACCGCAAAAGATTTTGCTACCGACCAAGAAGTACGCTGGTGCCCTGGTTGTGGTGATTATTCTATACTAAAACAAGTGCAAACTGTTTTACCGCAAATTGGTATTCCTAGAGAGCAGATTGTTATTATATCGGGTATTGGCTGTAGTTCTCGTTTTCCCTATTACATGAACACGTATGGTATGCATAGTATTCATGGAAGAGCTACTGCTATTGCAAGTGGTTTAAAAGCAACGCGTCCAGAATTGAGTGTATGGATTGTAACGGGCGATGGCGATGGATTAAGTATTGGAGGAAACCATACGATACATTTATTAAGACGCAATTTTAATGTCAATATTTTATTGTTCAATAATCAAATTTATGGTTTAACAAAAGGACAATACTCCCCTACTTCAGAATTAAACAAGGTTACTAAGAGCACGCCAGTAGGTAGTTTAGATCATCCATTCAATCCTTTAGCTTTAGCTTTGGGTGCCGATGCTACTTTTATAGCACGTAGTATGGATAGAGACCCTAAGCATTTACAAGCGATGCTGCTTAGAAGCGAAGCACATAAAGGAGCGTCCTTCTTAGAAATTTATCAAAACTGTAATATTTTTAATGATGGAGCATTTGAAATATTTACTGAAAAAAGTTCTAAGCCAGAAGAGGTTTTATTTTTAGAACAAGGCAAACCGCTTATTTTTGGAGCACAACAACAAAAAGGAATTCGATTAGATGGATACAAACCCGTAATCGTAAATATAGCGGAAGAAGGTACGGATGGTTTGTGGATACACGATGAAACGGATTATTATAAAGCACAACTATTAACGCGCTTCTTTGATGATCCAACTTTGGAAAATCATTTCCCTCGTCCATTTGGCGTTTTTTATCAAACCCAACGTCCATGCTACGAAGAGCAAATGAATTTACAAATGGAAGATAGTGTTGCAAGAAAAGGTGTTGGCGATTTAGATGCTTTATTGCGTGGAAAAGACACCTGGGAAATTGTTTAATAACCATACCAACGCATGTCGCAATTAAAAAAATTAGCTAGTCAAACAGCCCTATATGGCTTAAGCAATGTAGGCGCCAAATTGATTAATTATTTATTAAATCCTTTATTGTCTTATGCTTTAGTAGATGCTGCTGGCAAAGCTGCCAATGGCAATATGGCCTTATTATATGCATCTATTACCTTTCTTAATATTGTATTTACTTACGGTATGGAAACCGCTTATTTTAGGTTTAGTGCCCATAAAGAAATAAGCAAACAAACCCTTTTTCAAACGAGCTTTACTTCGCTCTTTCTTAGCACCTTGGTATTAAGCGTATGCTTAATTTTTTTCAATGCTCCTTTAGCACAATTAATAGGAGTAGACAAAGCTGTTTTTATAAATTATGCCATTGCTATTGTAGCTGTAGATACCATTGCAGCTATACCCTTTGCTAAATTAAGACAGCAAGAACAACCTTTGAAATATGCGTTTATAAAAATTGGGGGTATTCTTACAACGCTTGTGCTTACGGCATGGTTTGTATTGTATAGTCCGGGTTTTTGCAAAGCGCATCCAACAAGTAGCTACGCACAATGGATAGGTCCTTTGTCTACAACAGAATTATTATTATTGGCCAATTTATTGGGTTCGCTATTCACCTTTCTTTTCTTATGGAAAGAATGGAGTTCGGTTCGTTTTAAAATAGATTGGACGTTGTGGAAGCAAATACTCAGCTACAGTTTGCCTTTTCTAATTATTGGTCTTGGCGGTATGGTCAATGAAGTGATAGATAGAATTATGTTGGGTAAATTAGTCTCTTCAGATCTGCTTATTTCTAAGACCACTACGGCTATTTATAATTTCAATTATAAGCTGGCTATTTTCATTACCCTATTTATTCAAGCGTTTAAAATGGCGGCCGAACCTTTTTTCTTTAATCAATCAAAAGAAAAAGAAGCGCCACTATTATATGCTAAGGTGATGCATTGGTTTGTCATTACCTTATGTATTGCCTTTTTATTCACGGCGCTATTTTTAGAGGTATGGAAATTTTATATCGGGCCTACCTACCGTTCGGGTATTGGTGTGGTGCCTATTTTGTTGGCGGCTAATGTATGTCTCGGCATATATTACAACCTAGCAGTATGGTATAAAGTAAGTGACAATTTAAAATATGGAGTAATCATTACTTTGGTAGGTGCTACTATTACTTTGGTGCTTAATTATATATTTATTCCTACCTATGGTATGTTTGCTTGCGCTTGGACTACCTTTATCTGTTATGCAGTAATGATGGTATTATCCTTTATCATTGGTCAAAAGCATTATCCAATACCTTATGCTGTAAAGAAAATAAGTAGTTATCTATTGTTAACGGCTGTTTTATTTTTTGTGCAAGTTTTTGTAGCCCACCAATTAGATTCTTTATTTTTGAAGATCATTAGCGGATTGGTTGCCTTTGCTTTATTCTTTGTTTATTTAATAAAACAAGAACAATTGCATTGGAGACAATTACCCTTTTTAAAACGATAATTAATAGCAATAAAAATCCCGCACAAAGCGGGATTTTTCTTATTAATGGGTTAGTAATTAAACGCCAACCATAAGTGGCATTAAAAGCATTAATATTTCTTCATTATCTCCTTTATCAACAGGTTTAAAAATACCAGCTCTTGTAGGAGTACTTAATTCTAAGTTGACATGATCGCCACTTAAGTTATTAACCATCTCTAACATTAATTTTGCGTTGAACGCAATTTTCATGTCTTCACCGCTGTATTGGCAACCTAAGCTTTCTTTACCTTCGTAAGAGAAGTCGATATCTTGAGCACTAATTTGTAATTTATTACCAGCAATATCTAAAACAACTTGATTAGTTGTCTTATTTGCAAAAATACTTACCCTTCTCAAAGCACTTATAAATTCCGTTCTAGTTAAAGTAAGTTTAAATGGATTGTCGGTAGGTATTACCGCTTTATAATCTGGGAAACGAGCATCAATCAAACGACAGCTCATGCTCAATTTTTCGTTAGTTACAAATAAATGGCTGCTATTGTATGATAATTTTAGCATGGTTTCATCTGCTGCTAAAGTTGATCGTAATTGTTGTAAAGGTTTTTTAGGCACTACAAAACCATTGTCGTTCGGGCAAACCACATCTGTTCTTCTGTATTGAACTAAGCGATGCGCGTCTGTAGATACAAAGTTGATGCCTGTTTTGGTTAGCTCAAAGTAAACACCCGTCATAGCTGGACGCAACGTATCATTGCTCACTGCAAATAAGGTATTGTTGATGCTTTCTATTAAACCGATGGAAGAAATGGTAAATGATGAAGTGTCATTAGCAATAGGCTCTTTTGGAAAATCATCTGCTTTTTCACCACCAATTTTATATTTACCCACATCGCTCGACATTTCAATAGATAAATCGTTCGTGTTTACTGAAAAAGTAATGGGTTGTTCTGGTAAGTTTTTAAGATAGTCTAAAACAATTTTTGAAGGAATACAAATTCTTCCTTCCCCTTCCGATTCGTTAACTTCCAATTGCACTCGCATCATGGTTTCTAAATCTGTTGCGGTTAAGGTTAGGGTATTTCCTTTTAATTCAAATAAAAAATCTTCTAAAACAGAAAGTACCGTATTAGAACTAATAACACCACCTATTTGTTGTAGGTTTTTAAGTAAAACGGATGAAGTAACAATAAAGCGCATGGAATATAAATTTGAATAACAAAGATAATTTTTTTAGTCGATTTATAAGTAAAATTAAATCACAATCTCATTAATTAAAAAAAGACCCTACTTTTGTGCTTTATTCTAATACAATCAATGGATACATCATCTAAATTACAAGAACTTTTACATCAGAAAAAAACCGCAAAAATGGAAGCAGGAAAACAATTTTTATCAGAAAATGCAAAGCGTGCAGAAGTGCAGCAAACGGCAAGTGGCTTACAATACGAAATTTTGCAAGCTGGAACCGGTAATAAACCTGGGCCTACAACAATGGTTACGGTTCATTATGAAGGAAAATTAATAGATGGAACGGTGTTTGACAGTTCTTTCAAAAGAAACCAACCCGCTACTTTTGGTTTACACCAAGTAATTCCAGGATGGACAGAAGGCGTTCAGTTAATGAACGAAGGAGCAACCTTTAGATTTTATATACCTTACGAATTAGGGTACGGTGCTCGAGGCGCTGGTGGGGCTATACCGCCATATGCTACTTTAATATTTGATGTTCAATTGATTAAAGTTAGTTAATCCACATTTTTGAAAAGCGCTTTGTAAAAAGCGCTTTTTTATTAATATAGCTTATTGGGTTTTGAAATATATAGCCTCAATTTTACACAAAAAATAATATGCCAGAATTTATACTACATACCGCTGCATCAAGAGGAAAAGCCGACCATGGTTGGTTACTGAGTTATCATACGTTTAGCTTTGCTAATTATTATGATGAAGATCGAATTCATTTTGGTGCCTTACGTGTTTTAAATGATGATAAAGTAGCACCAGGAATGGGTTTTGGAACACATCCGCATCAAAATATGGAAATTATTTCAATTCCATTATCCGGTGATTTAGAGCATAAAGATAGTCTTGGCACTACGGCTGTTATCAGCACAGGCGATATACAAGTGATGAGTGCCGGTAGTGGTATTATGCACAGCGAGTATAATAAGAACAAAGAAAAAGAAGTATGTTTTCTGCAAATTTGGGTGATTCCCAATCAAATGAATGTGACGCCTCGATATGATCAAATCACAATCGATGAAGAGCAAAGTAAGAATGCGTTGCAACAGCTATTATCTCCCAATAAAGAGGATGCAGGTGTTTGGATTCATCAAGATGCATGGTTTCATTTTGGTAATTTTTCTAAGGATAGCGAGTTTGCCTATACCTTAAAAAAAGAAGGAAACGGCTTATATGTATTCCTGTTAAGCGGCACCTTAATGGTTGATACTTTCACGCTATCTGCTCGTGATGGTATAGGCATTACCGAATTTGAAAAACTAGATTTTAAAGCCAGCTCCGATCTTTCTGTTTTATTGATGGAAGTACCCATGTTGAAATTTTAAATTGTTAATAAAGAACAAGGGCTTTCTTTTTTTATAAAGCATACACGGCGTATCTTAGCTTCATGTCTGCAAAAAAATTATTTCTATTAGATGCTATGGCGCTCGTATATAGAGCTTATTATGCACTTATTAGAAGCCCTAGAATAACTAGTACTGGAAAAAATACCAATGCTCAATTTGGATTTACAAGTACCTTATTAGATCTCATACAAAAAGAACAACCTACGCATTTAGCCGTAGTGTTTGATACGCATGCACCTACCGAACGCCATATTGATTTTGAAGCGTATAAAGCTAATCGACAAGAAACGCCCGAAGATATTTTAAGTGCTATACCAGATATTAAGCGCATAGTAAAAGGCTTTAATTTGCCGTGTTTAGAATTAGATGGTTTTGAAGCCGATGATATCATTGGCTCCTTAGCAAAAGAAACAGCAGCCTTGGGATATACCGTTTATATGGTAACACCCGATAAAGATTATGGACAAGTAGTAGATGATACTATTTTTATTTACAAGCCAGGCTATCAAGGTGGAAAACCAGAAATTTTAGGGGCTAAAGAAGTGTGTGAAAAATGGGGTATTCAGCGCACCGATCAGGTTATTGATATATTAGGATTAATGGGTGATGCGGTAGATAATATTCCAGGTATACCAGGCGTAGGAGAAAAGACGGCAGCAAAATTATTAGCGGAATATGATACGCTCGAAAATGTTTTAGAAAATGCTGATAAGATAAAAGGTGCATTGGGTGAAAAAGTGCGCAATGGGAAAGAAAGTGCCCTACTATCTAAAAAATTAGCTACCATCATTACTAATGTGCCTGTGCCTTTTCACGAAGGAGATTTTAGAGTAGAAGCCTATAATCATGAAGTGTTAGAGCAGATTTTTAATGAGTTAGAATTTAGAGCTTTAGGAAAACGCGTATTGGGTTCCGATTATCAAGCAGCACCAACAGCTGCCCCAGCAGTGTCAACTGATTTATTTGGCAATCCCATCGTTCAAAAAACGAAAGCAATTTCACAAGAGCCCTCCGTTGTTGATCTTGATGAAAGTACGGCTGCAGCAGAAATCATTACGGCGCATCATAATATTTCTAATACGGCGCATCAGTATATTCTTCTTGATACAAACGATGCAATCATACAGTTGGCACAAGAAGCAATGCAGCAAAAAGAAATCTGTATTGATACAGAAACTACTTCTTTAGATGCGCATACGGCATCTTTAGTGGGTATTAGTTTGTGTTGGCAAAAAGGAACAGCTTACTATATCCCTTTCGAAGCCGATACACAGGCTACAAAAGAACGCGTTGCGTTACTGCAAGATCTTTTTAATACAACAACCATCTGCTGGATTGGCCATAATATTAAGTACGACTTATTGGTCATGCATTATCATGGTATTCATTTGAAAGGTAGTTTATACGACACGCTATTAGCGCATTATGTTATCGCACCAGAAGGCAAGCGCAGTATGGATGTATTGAGTGCGCAATATTTGGGTTATCAACCCGTTTCTATTGAAACCTTGATTGGCAAGAAAGGCAAGGGACAACTAAGCATGCGAGAGGTGGCTGTAGAAGCAGTGAAGGAATATGCTGCAGAAGATGCCGATATTACCTTACAATTAAAACACACCCTAGATCCTCAATTAGACGCTTTGCAAGTGCGCACCGTATACGAGCAAGCAGAAGCGCCTTTATTATCAGTGCTTACAGACATGGAAATAGAGGGCGTAGGTATTGATGTTGACTTTTTAAATAATTACTCTAAAGAGCTTGCTATTGAAATAAAAGCAACGGAAGAAAAAGTACATGCTGCTGCAGGTGTGCCTTTCAATTTGGCTTCGCCAAAACAATTGGGAGAGGTCTTGTTTGATATTATGAAATTAGACCCGAGCGCTAAGAAAACTAAAACTGGACAGTATGCTACGGGTGAAGATGTATTATTGAAATTGCAACATAAGCATGAAATTGTAGATGCTATTTTAATTCACAGAGAACTAAGTAAATTAAAAAATACTTATGTAGATGCATTGCCTTTATTAATACATCCCCTTAGTAAACGATTGCACACTTCATTTAATCAAGCTGTAGCCGTTACGGGTAGATTGAGTAGCAATAATCCTAATTTGCAAAACATACCAATACGCACCGAAAGAGGAAGAGAAATTAGAAAAGCATTTGTATCTAGAAACGCGGACTGGTGTATTGTATCAGCCGATTATTCTCAAATAGAGCTGCGCATCATAGCTTCACTAAGTGGCGATGCTAGTATGATTCAAGCTTTTAAAGAGCATAAAGATATTCATATTGCCACCGCCGCAAAAGTATATGGCGTAGAAGAAGCAGCGGTTACCAAAGACATGAGAAGAAATGCCAAGGCGGTGAATTTTGGCATCATTTATGGACAATCTGCTTTTGGACTAGCAGAAAATTTAGGGATTAGCAGAACAGAAGCCAAAACGATCATTGAAAATTATTTTGCACAGTATCCTGCTATAAAAACCTATATGGATGCCAATGTACAATTTGCTAAACATCACGGTTATGTAGCCACTATCTTAGGAAGAAAAAGATGGTTGGCAGATATTAATTCTTCTAATCAAACTGTACGAGGATTTGCGGAGCGCAATGCTATCAACGCACCTATACAAGGCTCTGCTGCCGATATGATAAAATTAGCTATGATTGAAGTAGACAAGCAACTACGTGCACAACAATTGAAAAGTAAAATGGTCTTGCAAGTACATGATGAGTTGGTATTTGATGTACCCAAAAATGAAGCAGCACAATTACAACAAGTCATAACCCAAGCGATGAGTAATGCCATGGTATTACCTAATGAAGTGCCGGTATTGGTGGAAACAGGAGTAGGAAACAATTGGCTAGAAGCACATTAAAATAAATCCAAATGACGGATACTATTAAAACAAGTTTATTAGCGCAATTACTAGGTTCTATAAAAATGTTGGAACAAGCTATAGAAGCTTGTCCAAATGAATTTTGGAATGATGAACAAGAATTTTGGCATAAAGCGTATCATACGCTTTTCTATTTAGACTATTATTTAGCAGACAACCCTGCTTCATTTGCACCACCACCTCCTTTTACCTTTTCAGAGTTTGATCCAGCAGGTGCTAAGCCTCCACGGGTATATACGCAAGAAGAATTATTACATTATCTAAACTATTGTAGAGCCCTTGCTATAGCTACCATACCCACTAAAAACTTAGAGCAGCGCTTTATAAATGCGTATAGAGATTATAGTCAGTTTGAAATCATTGTTTATAATATCAAACATGTTCAACATCATGTAGGGATGCTTACTCTTTTATTACGACAAAAGTGCGATGCAACTCCAGGCTGGGTGTCTACAGATTAACTAGTGCTTATTGGCCTTTAAAAGAAGGTTTTCTTTTTTCTAAAAAAGCAGTTACCCCTTCAGCAAAGTCCTGTGTTTTACCGGCTGCAATTTGCACTGTTTTTTCTTTTAATAATTGTTGCTCCAAATTATTAGACCAAGATTCGTTTAATAATTGTTTGGTTAATCCTAAGCCTACCGTAGGCATAGCAGCTAATTGAGTTGCTAAGTTTTTATAGGCTAGTTCAAATTCGTTATCTGCATAACATTTATAAATCATACCCATATCTGCCGCTTCCAAGGCACTTACTTTCTCTCCTAAAAACATAAGGGCAGCAGCTCTTTGCATACCGATAAGTCTCGGAAGAATAAAAGTACCTCCACTATCGGGTATCAAACCAATTTTACTAAAGGCTTGAATAAAAGAAGCGCTTTCTGTAGCTACTACGATATCTGCTGCTAATGCAATATTAGCACCAGCACCAGCGGCTACCCCATTAACCGCACAGATGATAGGTTTTGGCATACTGCGCATTTTTAAAATGATGGGATTATAATGCTCTTCAATGATTTTATTAAAATCAACGTTTTCTATATCGCTCGTTTCTGCTAAGTCTTGTCCGGCACAAAAAGCTTTACCAGCAGCAGTTATCACTAGGCATCGGATGCTATCATCTTTTGTGCAAGTATCTAATGCTTCCTGAAAAGCAAGGGCTAGGTTTCTGTTTACACTATTAAATTTTTCAGGCCTGTTGAGTGTGATGTAGGCAATGCCTTGCTCTATAGATAATAAAAGTTCTTTCATAATAAAATTTTCTTACCCAAAAGTACTAGATATTAGCGTAAACCAAAAAATTACAATTTCCCCTTTCCTCAATATAGTAGTTAATAATATAGTAATTTTTAGATAACACTAAGAAAACATACCGCCTGTATTTTTACATAGTTACATAATTACATAATTTAAAATTTATTCCTATGAAAAAAGTACTAATTATAGCCCTTTGTTTATTTACCATTAGTGTAAATGCACAGAAATTAGCTGTCACGGAATTGGGACGATATACCGATGGTAGAGTTACAGCATCCGAGATTGCTACTTACGATAGTAGTTCCAAAAAAATCTTTATAACTAATGCAGTATCAGATTCGATTGATATTGTAGATATTAGTAATCCTTCGTTACCTACTAGGGTGGGTGGCATTTCTATTACACCCTATGGAAGCGGTGTTAACTCTGTAGTTGCTTTAAAAAACGGGTATATAGCTGCAGCAATTGAAGCTAATATTTTGCAAGATTCTGGTAAAGTTGTTTTTTTTACAACAAATGGTGCTTATGTAAATCAGCTAACGATAGGCGCTTTGCCAGATATGATTACCATGTCACCAAATGGTAAGAAAGTACTAGTAGCTGGAGAAGGAGAGCCTAATAGTACTTATTCTAATGATCCAAAAGGTACAATTGCAATAATAGATATTAGTAATGGTATTACTACTCTAAATCAAAATAATGTTAAAATATTAAATTTTGATTCAGCTCCTACATCAATTGTTGGTTCATTGAAAAAGCCTTTAACGACTTGGTCAAATGATTTAGAACCAGAATATATTTGTATAAATGAATCTTCAAGTTTAGCTTCAGTAGTTTGTCAAGAAGCTAATTTAATGGTGTTTGTAGATCTTACAGCAGATACTATTAAATCTTATAAAGGTTTAGGATTTAAAGATTATAATTCGACAGGAAACGGCATGGATGCATCTGATAAAGATTTAAAAGTTAATATCAAAAATCATCCTATAAAAGGCGTATATATGCCAGATGCAGTAGCCGCTTACACTGTAGCAGGTAATACTTATTTTGTAACTGCAAACGAAGGCGATAGTAGAGAATATACTAGTTATACAAATGAAGTACGTATTAAAAGTGTAAGCTTAGATTCAACTGTTTTTCCAAACGCTGTAGCATTAAAACAAGACTCTGTTTTAGGTAGATTAAAAATCCTAACTAAAGATGTGATTGGTGATACAGATGGAGATGGCGACTATGATGAATTATATTCTTTTGGTGCACGTTCATTTAGTATTTGGAACCAAACTGGAACTCTTGTATGGGATAGCAAAAATCAAATTGAGAAATTTTTTGAAACAAATTATTTAAATTTCTTTAATTGTAATGAAGGAAAAGCTTTGCTAAAAGATGATAGAAGTGATGATAAAGGACCTGAGCCAGAAGCACTTACAGTAGGAACAATTGATAATAGATTTTACGCATTTGTAGGATTAGAAAGACAAGGTGGAATATTAATATATGATATTACAAATCCTACGGCTCCTGTATTTGAAAAATATATTAGTCCGTTTAAAGCAGATGGAACAAGTACAGACGCTGGAGTTGAAGGTTTGGTATTTATTCCAGCTAAACAAAGTCATACCGGGAAAAATTTGTTAATAGCCTCTCATGAAGTTTCCGGGACAACTGCTATTTACCAAATAGATGATCTTTTTCCAACCTATGTTGAAAAATATGCGCTTATGAATGGCATTTCCATATATCCTAATCCTGGTCAGACCAATATCACTATTTTCTTAAACGAATTTGTCAATACAAAAAAACTCAAAATTGTGAATAGTATAGGCCAAGTTATGCATCAGCAAGTAATGCAAGAACAATCAATACAATTGCCAATTGAAAAATTTGCAAATGGTATTTATAATGTAATTATTTCAGATGAAACTTCAGCGCTTGAAGTAGCAACAAGCACATTTATAAAATATTAATATTTGATAATTTTTAAAAAGCCAATAACTTACAGTTATTGGCTTTTTTATTTCATTGCAGCAGTTATATGGCTTTAATAATTAAATAAATTGTTCTATTATTTTAAAATAATAGATTATTTAATGAACCTTTGTATTTTCGATAAGCTATTTTAAACACGTTATATGTTAGTCAAAGTATATGGAAGTGCCGTTTATGGCGTAGATGCTATTACCATCACTATGGAAATTGATTCCTCTCCCAACCAACCCCCTGGATATTTTATTGTAGGCTTGCCCGATAATGCCGTAAAAGAAAGCGTAGATCGAATTCTATCGGCAATTAAGAATAATGGTTTAGAACGGCCAAGGTATAAGGTATTGGTGAATATGGCGCCAGCCGATATTAAAAAGGCGGGCTCTGCTTATGATCTTCCAATTGCTTTGGGCATGTTGGCTGTTACAGGACAATTAACTTCTACCGCTATTGGTGAATATATTATCATGGGCGAACTTTCATTAGACGGTTCGCTAAAGCCTATTAAAGGAGCCTTGCCTATAGCTATACAAGCACGTGCAGAAAAATTTAAAGGATTGATACTACCTAAGCAAAATGCGCGAGAAGCAGCATTAGTAAATAATTTAGATGTATATGGTATTTCGCATTTTACAGAAGCGGTCGATTTTTTTAATGGGAAATTGCAATTGCAACCTGTAGAAGTCAATACAAGAGAAGAATTTTTTTCTGCACAAGAATTTTTTGATATCGACTTTGCCGATGTGAAAGGACAAATCAATGTAAAGCGTGCTTTAGAAATTGCAGCTGCCGGTGGGCACAATGCCATATTAATAGGACCGCCGGGTGCTGGTAAAACCATGTTAGCAAAACGTTTACCCACCATATTACCACCGCTTAGTTTGCAAGAAGCATTAGAAGCTACTAAAATACATTCTGTTGCAGGCAAATTACCCAGCGATGCCGCTTTGGTAGCCCACCGCCCATTCCGAAGTCCGCATCATACTATTTCTGATGTGGCACTTGTGGGTGGTGGAGGCAACCCACAACCAGGAGAAATATCCTTAGCTCATAACGGCGTTTTGTTTTTAGATGAACTGCCAGAATTCAAACGAACAGTTTTGGAAGTGATGCGACAACCTATGGAAGAGCGTAAAGTAACCATTTCGCGTGCAAAAGTAAGTATGGATTTTCCTGCAAGTTTCATGTTGCTAGCCTCCATGAATCCTTGCCCCTGTGGGTTTTATAATCACCCCGATAAAGATTGTACGTGCAGTCCTATAATGGTACAGCGCTATTTAAATAAAATATCAGGGCCTTTATTAGATCGTATTGATTTGCATGTAGAAGTAACCCCGGTGGCGTTTTCTGAATTATCTAATAAGCAAGAGCAAGAAAAAAGTTATATAGTGAGAGATAGGGTTATTGCAGCCCGTGCCATTCAAGAAAAAAGATTCGAACAACAGGTAGGTATATATAGTAATGCGCAGATGGGTAGTAAATTATTAAAAGAGGTTTGTGAAATTGATGCTACGGGTCAGCATTTATTGAAAACAGCTATGGAACGCCTTAACTTATCGGCACGGGCTTATGATCGTATTTTAAAAGTGGCTAGAACCATAGCAGATTTAGCGGATGCAAGCCATATTCAACCCGAGCATTTAGCGGAAGCTATACAGTATAGAAGTTTAGATCGAGAGGGCTGGGCGGGATAAAAAAAACCCACAGCGAACTGTGGGAGTTTTTTCTAATTGATAATGGAAACCCATCAATTAGTAAACAAGCAATGTAAAAGTGCTACATTTATTTATACAAAAAAAATCCATATTGTTCCATCTCTGTGAATTTACGATTAACTTTAACGCATGAATAATTGGTTAGTTTCTCAAGAAGGCATCCTCTTAAGGCAACAGGCAGAGCTGGTTTATGGAAAGCCAATCTTATATAGCTATGAATGTGAAAGCTTGTCGAATCAAATTAAAAATGCAACAGGGCTCGATATTAGCGCGCAGACGCTAAGGCGCATGTGGGGATTTATAAAGGATGGTGTAGCTATCTCTAAAAGAAGTGAACAAATAGTTTTAAAATATGCTGGTATTGATGAAATACAATCCTTAATAAAATTAAAAACAAACGTTACCCAATTAACAAAGGAAGAGAAAGCATTGGCCGACTTCATGAAACAATTTTATGAAGTAGAATCTGTAAATGAAGAAGATATAAATTATCAGATAGCTAATTATAAAGTATTTGTAAAAGTGATTAGTTCTGAGGCTATGTTGGCCTATTTGGGTCCTTATTTTGCCAAACATCCAATTGCGCAAGTGTACTTTTTCGAAAAGGCTCCCTATTTCGATGGTATATGTGGTCCCTATCAGCATTATTTCAAAATGTACTTGAAAAACAAACACAATCCGGAGGCACAGCTCTTTGGTAATTGTGTTTTGCATTTTGCTGCCTTTATGCAAGTTAAAAAAGAAGAAGGAGCCGCTTTGTTAACAACAATAAATCAAATTGATGAGAACTTATCTTCTCATTCTTTTCCAGTGGCGCGTAAAGTTATGGCCAATCTTACTCAAGGCTATATGAATAAGGATCAACAACAAATTGAAAAGTGGACTAAAATTGCTTTTCAATGGCATAATAAGGTTAAACCATCCAACAAAAGAGAGGGTTATTTTCCATTTTATCCTTTTGTAGTTGCCGATGCATTTAATTTAATTGGCAATTATGAAATGGCATTACAAATGATAGAAATTGGAGAGTTGGATTATATGCGCTATAAAGATGTAGCCTTTAATAATGGTTTTTATGAATCCTTGGATATTATAAAAGCTATAGCATTATTTGGTATAGGAAAGAAGGATCATGCAAAAAGAATATTGGCTAGAATTGATGAAGCTAATTTATCTTTTCTAACCAGAAAATACTTTATTATTTATAAGAAAATTATTGAGTTAGCTTTATGTGCTCAAACAGGTAGCAATAAATTTATAAAAATTAAAAAAGAGCTTAATGATTTAATGAAAGCAACAGGATTTGTTTTTTTTAAACAGATTTTAAAGCGATTCTCCTTGTAAGGCTTTCGCATAAACTTCTAAGCATTTTTTTCTTGCTTCCTCATGAATTACTATAGGTGCAGGATAAGTTAAGTCATCTAATTCAGGAATCCATTTTTTGATATAGCTGTGCTCCTTATCAAACTTAATTGTTTGTATATAGGGATTAAAAACTCTAAAATAAGGTGCAGCATCACAGCCACAGCCTGCCGCCCATTGCCATCCGCCGTTGTTAGCTGCCAAATCGAAGTCTAATAAATGCAAGGCAAAAAAGTCAGCTCCTTTTTTCCAATCAATTAGTAAGTGTTTGGTAAGAAAGCTCGCAACAATCATGCGTACTCGATTATGCATATAACCCGTTGCTACTAATTCGCGCATGCCTGCATCTACAATGGGGTAACCCGTTTTCCCCTCACACCAAGCCTTAAAATGCGTTTCTTTATCCGACCATTTTATGGCATTATATTTAGGTTTGAATGCACCGTTAACTACATGAGGAAAATGCCAAAGAATCATTTGATAGAATTCTCTCCAAATTAGTTCATTTAAAAAAGTTTCGTTTGTTGCTAATGCTTGAGCCACTAATTGTCGGATACTTATAGTGCCAAATCGTAAATGAATACCTAATTTACTAGTGCCATTTTTTGCTGGAAAATCTCTTTCTTCGCTATAGGTTTGTAATAATTCGTTGCCAACATGTTTAGCAGGAAATACAGTTGCCTCTTTCTCAAAGTTCATAGCAGACAAAGAAATTATTTCTTTAGCTGCTGTTTTAATAAAATTATGAATAAGAGCACTAGAAGCAAATGGATGAGTAAGTGATTTTGTAAATGCTGCTTTCCATTTTTTGCTATAAGGTGTAAAAACAGTATAAGGCGTGGTATCGTCTTTTACAATTTCATTTTTTTCAAAAATTACTTGGTCTTTAAAGGTCTCAAAACTAATCCCCCGATCCGCTAAATAAGATTTAATAGCTTTATCTCTTTCTTGTGCATAGGGTTCATAATCGTGATTAGCAATTACATGTTGAACTGTATATTGTGCACAAAGTTTTTGGAATGCTACTAGAGGAGCATCATATACTACTTCTAATGATGAGCCTATACCAACTAATACTTGTTGAAGCGCATTTAGTGTTTCATGAATAAAAGCAACGCGTCGATCGTTTTTAGGAAGCGATTGAAGTATGCTAGGATCGAAAATAAAAACGGGCAATACGGGCAAGCCTAATTGAAGTGCTTTAAATAATCCATGATTATCATCTAAACGTAAATCGCGTCTAAACCAGAAAATAGTTACAGGTGTTTGCATGCTTTTAAAACAATAAAGAATATAAATTGTTTAGTGTGGATTTTGGTCGAAGGCAGTAATAACATTACACAAATGCTTTACAGAAGCTAGTTCAATAGCATTATATAAAGAAACTCTAAATCCGCCAACCGTTCTATAGCCATCTATTTGTATAATGCCAGCTTCCTTAGCAACATGCATAAAGGAATGATGTAATGCTGGATCTTTCATAGCAAAACAAACATTCATTAAAGAACGATCCTGTTCTTGTGCATACACTTCAAACAAATTACTGTTGTCAAGTGTATGATAGAGCAAAGTTGCTTTTTCTTTAGCTTGTGCATTCATTATTTCTAGTCCACCCGTAGCTTTTATCCAACGCATATTTATCAACATTGCATAGATTGCAAATATAGGTGGGGTATTCATAATAGAATTGGCATTGACCCAGTTTTTGTATTGATAATAAGAAGGCGTTAACGCGTTAGTATTTTTTATAAATGCTTTATCAATAATCACTAAGGAAGCACCTGCAATACCAATGTTTTTTTGAGCACCTGCATATATCAATGCAAAATCATTAATAGGTAAGGGCTTAGAAAAAATGTCGGATGACATATCCGCAACCAAAGGAATGGAGTGCTTAGGATAAGTATGAAATTGTGTTCCTATATCGGTATTGTTAGATGTTATATGCACGTAATCATAACCACTAAGATCTTGTTCTACAATAGGTAAAGTTTTAAAATTATTATTTTCGGACGAAGCAATAATCTCCGCTTTCCCATATTCTAAAGCAATATCGTAAGCTTTTTTAGACCAATTGCCGGAATGGATATACGCTGCTTTTTGTTGTAGAAAATTCTGTGCTATTAAATTAAAATGCCAAGTTGCTCCATTGGGCATAAAGAGTACTTCTTTAGTATCATCAAGAAGATAAAGCTCTTTGCACAATTGAATAGCTTCTTCTAGTATAGCTTCGTACAAGGGTGTTCTATGATATATTTCTAAGATAGATAATCCCGTTTGCTCATAATCAATTAGCGCATTGGCTAGTTGTTCATAAACACTCTTGTGTAATTTGGCTGGTCCTGATCCAAAATTATGAAGCATAGGCAATTATTAAAATGAAGGTGCTACAGGTTTTGTTTGCATACAAGCTTCTATTTGCTCCAAAATTTCTGTAGTAAGCGTGGCATATACCTCTAATGCTTTTAAATTTTCTATTAATTGCGCTTCTTTTGTAGCACCTAAAATAGCGGTACTTACATTAGGATTACATAAGCACCAAGCAATAGATAATGTGGCTACACTGGTGTTCAACGCTGCTGCTATTTTAGCTAACTCCGCTACGCTTGTAAATCGTTCTTTACTTAACGTACGATCTTTTAACCATTCAAATCCTTCAATTGCTAATCGTGATCCTTCGGGGATTCCATTGTTATATTTTCCACTTAAAAGCCCAGAAGCAAGAGGGCTCCAAATGGTAGTGCCCATGCCTATATTTCTAAAAATAGATAAGTAATCTACTTCCATTTTTTGACGTTCGAATAAATTGTATTGAGGCTGTTCTACACTTGGTGCAATAAGGTTTAAATCTTTTGCTATCATATGCGCTTCCATAATTTCTGCAGCACTCCATTCGCTCGTACCCCAATAAAGAATTTTGCCTTGTTGAATAAGCGTGTTCATAGTGGTAACTACTTCTTCAATCGGTGCATTTTTATCAGGTCTATGACAAAGGTATAAGTCTAGATAATCGGCTTGAAGGCGTTGTAGCGCTTCGTGACATGCTTCTATGATGTGCTTTCTACTAAGCCCCGTTTGGTTAGGTTTATTTTCTTTACCTCTCCATCCAAAAAAAACTTTACTAGAAATGGTATACGAAGTTCTATCCCAATTTTTATTTTTTAATACACGACCCATCATTTTTTCCGACTCGCCTAAAGCATATACTTCCGCATTGTCAAAAAAGTTAACGCCATGATCATAGGCTATGCCCATTAATCGATCTGAAATAGCATCATCTATTTGTTTGCTAAAGGTTACCCATGAACCAAAACTTAAAGCACTTAATTGCAGGCCCGAACGCCCCATTCTTCTGTATTCCATAATTTTTATTTTTTATTTTCTGCTTCTAAATCTATACTTGTCACCCCACCACTTACGGCAAATTTCATGGCTTCACCAGCATCCATAGTGGTTACGGGTTTTATAGTTGTTTTATCAACGATAATTACCCATCCAGAGATAGCATAGGAATGCGGTAAATATACTGCTACCATATTTTCCATTCCTAAATAGTTCATATCTTTTTGAGTAACAAATCCTATACGCCATAGTTCCGGATCGTTATTTACTTTAACCCAAACGGGTTTATTGAAACGTCTTTTGTCTCCAACAAATGAATCTAAAATATCTTTAATGGATGTGTAAATAAATTTTATACCCGGTGTGTGTTCTAGCAAATTACCCAGTGCGTTAATAACTGCTTTACCAATAAAAAACCGAGTTCCTAAAAAACCAACAATTGTTACAAATACAATGATAATTACAAATCCCAAACCGCGAGGTACCCATGGTACCAAACTATCTACTGAATTGAAAATAGCAAAAATTAAATAGGCAGTAATACCTATAGGGCAAAGAATTAAAAGTCCTTGTAAAAAGGAACGCAGCAAACGAGCAAGGGTTTTTCGCATAATAAGGGTTTTGTAATGCAAAAATAAGGTATAAAATGGGTTTGTAGTTTTATATTTGTAGATCTCTTTTAATGGTGAAGAATTTTAGGAAAATAGGTTTGTTGATTGGTAGTTTTTTTATGCTACAAATTGCTTTTGCACAAGGCAATTGGAAAACGTATGGTGTAGAATTTAATGCAATGGAAGCAAGGGTTTTCAAACATACTGCCGCTTTTAAAGCACCTTTACCCGCTGCTTCCCAACTCATGGAGCTTCACCTGTTGCACAAAACGCAAGGAGCACAAGCGTGGCATGCTTTACGTCACTTTCCTCAAATAGGCATTGGTTTTACGTATACTAACTATGGACTAGATAGTGTGTATGGAAGAGGCTATAGTTTGTATCCAACTATTCAGTATCAACTTGCGCATAAAAAAGCTTGGTCTTGGACCTATAGAATGGGTTTGGGTGCGGGGTATTTAACGAAAAAGTTTGAGCGATATAATACGTGGGATACCCTTAACAATATGATTGGCAGCGGCTTTAATATTTATTTTATGGCAGCCACAGATTTACGTTTTACCTTAAATCCTCAATGGGACATTCAGGCAGGTTTGCAGTTTTCGCATTTTTCTAATGCCGCAACTTTGAAGCCCAATTTGGGAATTAATTCCTATGGTTTTCATGTGGGTGTTCGTTTTTTTCCCTTTGCAGAAGATAAACGAGTTGCTATTGGAAAAGATGCAGCACCACAAGTATTGGAAAATAAAAAAGTTTGGAATCTTCGTTTAGCTTATGCCATTAATCAAAGCGGAAGTGGCGATGGTCCTTTTTATGGCGTGTATCATGCCTCTTTTATGCGGAGTAAATACTATAGGCATAAAAACAAAGTTTTTGGAGGTGTCGATTTTACTTATCACAAAAGGATATATGCCTTTTTAAGAAACAATGAAATTTATCCTGGAGAAGAACGCTCACATAGTTATAACGCAAGTTTATTTTTAGGTAATACCTTTTTATTTGGTCGAGTGGGCATTCATCTTCAAGGTGGAGTGTATATTAAAAATGCTTACTTACATGATGAGCCATGGTATCAAAAATTCGGATTTGAGTATTATATAATGCAACATCCGAAAGGGTTTTTTAAAGAACTAGCGCTATCGGGTTTAATTAAAACGCATATTAATAAAGCCGAATTATTGGAATGGGGTTTAAATTGTGGGTTTTAATAGTTTTATATAATGGAGAAAGGAATACGCATTGATAAATATTTATGGGCCATACGCTTGTTTAAAACAAGAAGTTTGGCCACTAAAGCATGTGATGACGGAAAGGTGAAATTAAAAGATGGCGCAAGTTGTAAGCCATCTAAATCGGTAAAAATTGGCGAAAGCTATGACATTAGAAACGAGGGGAAGAAAAACACGATTGAGGTATTGGGCTTACTTGAAAAGAGAGTCAATTATGAAACGGCAATCTTACATTATAAAGATATCACAAGCGAAGAGGATCAATTACACAATATTAAATTGGGCACCTCTTTTTATACGGGAAAGCGATTAAGCAAAACAGGTCGCCCGTCTAAGAAAGAACGCCGCGACCTGAATGATTTTACCGATTGGAATATTGATTTCGATTAATATACTGTGGTAACAATACCTTGTTTCATCAAGGTCCAGTTTTTACCTAAATCATCGCTACGATACAAACCGGTACTGGTAGCAATGTAAATGTATTTTTTAGAGGCAGTATTTTTATAAATATCTTCTTTGCCAATAATGCCATATACAGACGTGTTTTTGAGAATACCATTATTGCTAGCTACAAAACTTCCACTTTCCATTCTATAGATACCCATGGAGTCTGTGCCTACTAACAACGTAGCATCAAAAGGGCAATTGGTTGCATATAATTTGCGATTTGGCAAACCGGCAATTTGTCCCCAAGTAACACCATTATCAACACTTTGCCATATACCATTCGCATTATCACGATCCGTAGCAATTAGGGTATTGCCTGCATGCGTCAAATACATACCAATAACAGCTGGTAAGTTGTTAGGTGCTTGCTTTGCCCAGTTGGCACCGGCATTAACTTTATAAAAGATAGTATTATTATTTTTCTCTAGTGCAAAAACCGTACCATTAGCAGTTTGTGTTAAAGAAGAAATTGGATTTGCAGGTGCTACATCCCAAGCTGTTTCAGGGTTCCATGTTTTACCATGGTCGGTACTAACCGATAATCTGTTGAGCATACTGCCAACATATAGTTTTCCGAAGGCAGGAACATCAATAATTTGTTGTGCAAAAGGAACTTGTGCTGAAACGGTGGAAGAATCAAATGTTTTTCCATTGTTTACGCTAATATGCACATTACGTTTGATAAAAAATAAATTATCATAAGAAGTTGCTATAGCGTCGCAAGGGTATCCGTCTGGAGGGAAAACTAAATTGAAAAGTCTTCCTGTATTGGTTTTATATAATTCGCCCCGATCTCCTGAAAAATAAAGTACGTATGGTTTTACGATAACACTATTATTATCGATACCATTGTTTTTTGTACAATTTGTTAGTATCAAAATTGACAAAATAGCTATTATAAAACTCAGGTTTTTTGAATTCATAAGAATTAGTTTTTACGCCCTTTCAAATTAAAAAGGTAAATCGTCTTCTGTGGAAGCAGCGGCAAAGCTGCTGTTTTGAGAAGCGGGTGCTGATGTTTCCATTGTGTTTGTGCCCGGCATTGAATTAGATGCGTTATCTAATTGAATACGCCAAGCTTGTAAGTTTACATAGTATTTTTCTTGCCAAACAGATCCTCTTAAGTTAAAAGACACTTTTAACACATCGCCTTCTTTATAGGTGTCTAAAATATCACATTTATCTTGGGTTAATTCTAATTTTATTTTTTGAGGGTATTGTTCGGTTGTTTCTACAACGAATTCTCGTTTTTTAAAGCTGTCTTTAATTTGTTGCGTAGGCATTTTAACAATTAGTCGTCCAGTAATTTCTAAGCTCATGTTGGGTAATATATAAAATAATAAAAAGTGTAAACAAATATAGTAAAATAATAAAAAAAACGCTCATTTTTTGAGCGTTTTATTATTTTGAGATGGGAGAAGAATGGGGATCGAACCCACGACCTCCTGAACCACAATCAGGCGCTCTAACCAACTGAGCTACCATCTCCATAATTCATTAAAGGAATGCAAAAATAAGTGTTTTTTTTTAATCTTGGTAATTTATAGGCCATCTATTATAAAATATTTTAACAAAAAGTGCTAAACTTAGCTTGTATCTTTGCTTTTCAATTATAGATTTTTTTAATTTATGAAATTACTTCGACTTTTACTACTAAGCATGTTGGCATTGGGCACAACGGTAAGTGCGCAAACTAAAACACCGACCGAAAAACCGGCTAGCGATTTTTTAATGATTCAATTAGGCATTGACGGATGGGCTGGCAAACCAGATTCCATTCATACTACTGGAATAGGAAAAGGTTTAAATGTATATCTATGTAAAAATTATCCTCTAAAAAATTCAAAATTAAGTTTTGCAGCAGGCATTGGCATAGGTAGCAGTAGCATTTATTTAGATAATCAAGAGGCGCGTTTTGCCGACACTACTTTTGTAAAGTTTGAGGCAGAAACCAAAAACTATAGTAAATATAAACTGACAACGGCTTATTTTGAGGCTCCTTTAGAATTGCGTTATTTTGACAATAATGTCAATAAGAACAAAGGTTTTAAAGCGGCTATTGGTCTAAGAATTGGAACCTTATTACAAGCGCATACAAAAGGTGTTTACTCTTTTAGTGGTGTTAAAACTACAGATAAAGTAGTTTCAAAACATTTTTTAGATACGTGGAGGTTTGCAGCTACTGCAAGAGTAGGCTATGGCAATTTTTCGCTGTTTGTTGCTTATAATTTAAATACCTTATTCAAAGCTGGAAGTGGTCCTGATATAACACCTTACTCTGTAGGTCTTTGTATCTCTGGATTATAAAAAGCCAATACTAACAAAAAAAGGCGTTTCATTCGAAACGCCTTTTTTTGTTAGAGTAAACCCTTTACAACGGTTATAATATCTTGTAATTTACTTACATCTTGTCCCCCTGCTGTTGCTAGGGTGCTTTGGCCACCGCCACCGCCCTTAATAAGCGGAGCAATGTGCTGTTTTATGATTGTAGCTGCATTGAATTCTTGTGCTTGCGTATCGTCAACGCCTACAGCTACTTGCGCTTTTCCATCAATAGACGCAACTACAACAATGAGTGAAGCATGTGCTCTTAAGTCGGAGCATATTTTCTTTAACGCATCAGCATTGGAAACATGTAATTCTGCACCAATAAACTTTTTGTTATTTACCAGTATTGCTTTGTTGGCCAAGTCTTGAGCGATAATAGCCCATTGTTGCTGTTCAATGGTTTCAAGTTGTTTTTTGATACCAGAGAGCTCGCTTTGCAGGTTTTCAATAGCCTTTACAGTATCTTTTGGATTTTTTAAAAGGTTTTTCACAGCGTCTAATTCTTGTAAACTCTCCGCAATAGCTGCTTCAGCTAATGCGCCACACACCGCTTCAATTCTTCTAACCCCTGCAGCAACAGCACTTTCACTTTGGATTTTGAAAAGTCCAATTGCTCCGGTATTGCTTACATGCGTACCGCCACATAATTCTAATGAATAATTAGGATCCATAATAACAACACGTACTCGATCGCCATATTTTTCACCAAATAAAGCAGTTGCCCCAATTGCATGGGCCTCTTCTTTGCTCATTTCTTTAATAACAACGGGGATAGTCGCTCTAATTTTTTCATTAACTAATTGTTCTACTTTTTTAATTTCTTCAGGTGTCATTTTTGCGAAATGAGAAAAGTCGAAACGTAAAATAGCAGCACTATTCAAAGACCCTTTTTGAGCTACATGACTACCTAAAACTTGTTGTAAAGCAGCGTGCATCAAGTGTGTTGCACTATGGTGTAGTGTTGTTTGTAGTCTTTTTGCTTCGTCAATTTGAGCATCGAAAGTACCCTCTAGTGAACTTGGTAATGCATCAGTAAAATGAATGATTAAGTCATTTTCTTTTTTAGTATTTGTAATGATGATCGTATCTAGTTTATTTTTCAAATAGCCAGTATCACCTATTTGTCCACCGCTTTCTGCGTAAAAAGGGGTTTTTTCTAAAACAAGCTGATAGCTCTCTTTGCCTTTAGCTGTAACCTTTCTATATTTAATAATGCTCGTTTTACAAGCGCTATGTTCATAGCCCACAAACTGAACGGTATCCATATTATTTACTTGTATCCAATCTTCTGTATCTAATGCAGTAGCCGCTCTAGATCTGTTTTTTTGTTTGGCCATTTCGCTTTCAAAGCCTGCCTCATCAACCGTTTTGCCTTGTTCTTGGGCAATCAATCGCGTTAGATCTAACGGAAAACCATAGGTATCATAAAGCTCGAAAGCAATAGCGCCATTAATATAATTAGAATTGGCTTTCAGCACCTCTTCCATTCGCTTCAACCCCTTTTCTAAGGTTCTTAAAAAGCCTTCTTCTTCTTCTCGTACTACTTTTGATACAAATTCTAATTGGGCATGTAATTCAGGGAAAACCTTTTCGAATTGCTGAGCAATGACGGGGATTAATTTAAATAACAAAGGTTGTTTGTAATCTAAATACGAATAGTAGTATCTAACTGCTCTTCTTAAAATTCTTCTAATAACATAGCCTGCTCCTGTATTGCTCGGTAGTTGTCCGTCTGCAATAGCAAAGCCAATGGCACGTATATGATCGGCTATCACTCTAAAAGCAACATCTTGTTTGGTATCACCAAAATGATATGCTTTGTTAGTGATTGAAGCTACTTCTTGAATGGTACCTGTGAATACGTCAGTATCATAATTAGATGCTTTTCCCTGTACCGCTCTTACTAAACGTTCAAAGCCCATACCGGTATCTACATGCTGAGCAGGTAGCGGTTGAAGAGAGCCATCTTTCAAACGATTGTATTGCATGAATACATTATTCCAAATTTCAATAACCTGAGGATGATCTTTATTGACTAAGTCTTTACCGGCTATTTGTGCACGTTCTTCATCGGATCTTAAATCAATATGTATTTCACTACAGGGTCCACAAGGCCCTATATCACCCATTTCCCAGAAATTATCTTTTTTATTTCCAAAAACAATATGTGATGCATCAACGATTTTTTTCCATTCTTCTAAAGCAATAGTGCTAGCTGGCAAGCCTTCTTTTTCATCACCCTCAAAAACAGAAACATATAATCTGCTTTTATCAAGCTTATACACTTCTGTTAGTAATTCCCAACTCCAAGCAATGGCTTCTTTTTTAAAATAGTCTCCAAAGCTCCAATTGCCCAACATTTCAAACATAGTATGATGATACGTATCCACGCCTACTTCTTCAAGGTCATTATGCTTGCCACTTACACGCAAGCATTTTTGAGTATCTGCTATTCTTGTATGTAAAGGTGAGCCATTACCTAAAAAGTAATCTTTAAATTGGTTCATACCTGCGTTGGTAAACAACAAAGTTGGGTCGTTTTTTACTACAATGGGTGCAGACGGAACTATTAAATGTTCTTTTGACTTAAAGAAGTCAAGAAATTGTTGACGTATTTCAGCAGATGTAAGCATAGTGTTGTTATAGCATTTTGTGGAAATTATCTTAGGATAGTATTCCAATCATTTATTTTGGAAGCACAAAATTAAATTATTTGTTCCTTAATTCGACTTAAAATTACTTCAAACTCCGCTAATATCATAGCTGTAGCACCCCAGATTACCTCTGTATCCGAAATTTTATAGGCGGGTACATTTATTTGGGTATGTGGAGCATCTCTTAAGCGAATACTTGTTTTAGTTTTATTTAGTGGGTTTAAAAGATGGGCGAGTTCCAATTCTTTAACGAAGGCAACCTCTTCTATCTGAAGTTCGTAATGCGTAGGCGCATCGCAATAGGCAATAAAAGGATGAACCAGGTAATTGCTAACGGGAATGTAAAGTGGTGTAAGCGCACCAATTATTTGTTCTTCTTTTAGATGCACCCCTATTTCTTCTTTAGTTTCTCTTATGGCGGTATGTAAAAGGCTAGTATCCAAATCATCTATGCTGCCACCGGGAAAAGCAAATTGTCCGCTATGCGCCCCCTGACTTTCTGCTCTTTTAATTAAGCAAAAATGCCAATCGAATTCTTTTTTGAAAAGCAAGATCATAACGGCACTTAATTTTGCATTAGAAGGAATTTCGGAAGGCGATGCAACAACTCTTCCAGCCATGCGTTCTTGAGCTAGCTGACCAGGAAGATTTTTAAGGTGCAAAATGAGTTGACTAATGGCAACGTCAAGGGATAGAGATAACATACTATTCAAAGGTACTTAATGCAGATGATTTTAATTTAAACAAGAAGAATGAAAAGCTGCTGTATTTCTGTGTGCGTTATTAAATTATATTTGATAATTTTGTGTTAGATATGAATAAGAACCTACGCTCAAAATATATATTTAGTATCATTTTAATACTATTGACTTCGTTTCAATTGAGTGCACAACAAGATACTATTTCTGTAAGGAAATCGGCTCAAATACAGCTCGTACAGTATTTAAAAAATGGAAAGATTGCCGAAGAGGGTATTTTAGACAATAATAGAAAACAAGGAATTTGGTCTATTTATAACGATTATGGAGCCATCTTAAAGCTACAATCTTTTGACAAGGCAATTTTAATGGGTCCAAGCATTACATTTAATGGCGATGGAATGGTGCGTGCAAAAGAAAATTATTTTAATAATCAATTAGAAGGCTTACAAAGATATTATACCAATGGTAATCATTTATATTTTGAAACCTATTATGCTGATGGTAAAAAAGAAGGGACAGAGAAAAAATATTTTCCAAATGGTAAACTACAAGAAGTAGCAAGCTATAGCAACGATTTGCGCTCCGGCACTACCACTTTATATTACGATAACGGTAGCAAAATGATTGAAACAAATTATAAAGCCGGTGTTTTAGATGGCGAAACCATTGTTTACTACAACAATGGAATAATAAGCGAAACGGGAAATTATTTGAATGGAAAAGAAAACGGTGTTTGGAAGTATTTTTACACAGATGGCTTATTAAAACAAAAAGGTTTCTTTAAAGAGGGTATAAAATCAGGCCCATGGTTAGATTATCCGCATGTTGTGCCAAGCAATAAAAAACAGAAATAAATTTTTTTTATTTAAAACAAAATTGAATGTCAAAAAAAATTCTAGTTGTCGATGATGAAAAAGCAATAAGATCTGCACTTAAAGATATTTTAAGTTTTGAAGGATTTGAGGTTGAAGAAGCAGTAGATGGCGTAGAGGCCATCAAGAAAATTAAAGAAAATGATTATGATTGTATTTTGTGTGATATAAAAATGCCTAAGATGGATGGTATAGAGGTGCTTGATCAAGCATTGGAATTAAAGCCAGACATCCCTTTTATTTTGATATCAGGCCATGGCACTATCGATGCTGCTGTAGATGCGGTAAAAAAAGGCGCCTTTGATTTTATTGAAAAACCACCCGATTTAAATCGGCTGTTAATAACTATTAGAAACGCCATAGATAGAAGCAACTTAATTGTTGAAACGAAACAATTGAGAAAGAAAGTTAATAAGAATAGCCAATCCGATATGATTGGATCTTCTACAGCTTTAGTTAAAATTAAAGAAACTATTGACAAAGTTGCTCCTACAGACGCACGTGTATTAATAACTGGTGAAAATGGTGTTGGAAAGGAATTGGTCGCTAAGGCGCTACATGAAAAAAGCAATCGTGCTAATGGTCCGTTTATAGAAGTAAACTGTTCAGCAATTCCTTCTGAATTGATAGAAAGTGAATTGTTTGGCCATGAAAAAGGATCTTTTACATCGGCTATAAAACAGCGCATAGGTAAGTTTGAGCAAGCGCATGGCGGCACTTTATTTTTAGACGAAATTGGTGATATGAGCCTGTCGGCTCAAGCAAAAGTACTTCGAGCTTTACAAGAAGGTAAAATTACACGGGTTGGTGGCGAAAAAGAAATTAAAATTGATGTTAGAATTTTAGCAGCTACCAATAAAGATCTATTAAGAGAAGTTGAAGAAAAGAACTTTAGGTTAGACCTCTATCACAGATTAGGAGTGATTTTAATTCATGTCCCCTCTTTAAATGATCGAAAAGAAGATATACCGCTTTTAATTGATCATTTTTTGAAAAACATCAATGAGGAATATAGGCACCCTTCAAAAAAAATAGAGCAAAGCGCTATAGATGCTTTGCAGCAGTACAACTGGACAGGTAATATTCGAGAATTACGAAATATTATAGAACGCTTAGTAATCATGTCTAATCAAACCATAACTCAAAAGGACGTGGAAAACTATATTTTTATGCGTTAAAAAAGGGCTTAAAAACTAAGAAAAATCCGAAGAAAATCTTCGGATTTTTTTGTGTTAAAAACATATACAAAAATGTGGAAATTAAGACCCCCCAAAACGACCTTATTTTTTTGTCGAAGCCCTTATTTTATGCTATATTTGTTCTAGTTAATACGGCGCCAAAAAGCACTTTAAAAACAACCTATTTAAACACTCCATTTTTTACAAAATCCAATCATGAGCAACGAACAGAACCCAGTGCCACAACAAGGATATGATGCCGGAAGTATTCAAGTATTAGAAGGTCTTGAAGCAGTACGAAAAAGACCAGCCATGTATATCGGTGATATAGGCGTTAAAGGCTTGCATCATTTAGTATACGAAGTAGTAGACAACTCTATTGACGAAGCGTTAGCAGGGCATTGCAAAACTATTCAAGTTGTAATACATACCAACAATTCCATCTCCGTTCAGGATGATGGTAGAGGCATTCCAACTGGTATTCACCCAAAAGAAGGAAAATCGGCTTTAGAAGTGGTAATGACGGTATTGCATGCTGGGGGCAAGTTTGATAAAGACTCTTATAAAGTATCTGGCGGTTTGCATGGTGTTGGTGTAAGTTGTGTAAATGCATTGAGTTCTCATTTGCATGTAGTTGTAGAACGCGATGGGAAAAAATTCGAACAAGAATATAGCTGTGGTATACCAAAATACAGTGTGAGAGAAATTGGCGTAGCCGAAAGAAGAGGCACCCGTGTCCATTTCCAACCCGACGATACCATTTTTAAAGACACCGTATATAACAGAGAAATTTTAGCCGGCCGATTAAGAGAGTTATCGTATTTAAATAAAGGAATTAGAATTTTATTAAGCGATGAGCGCGAAATTTTAGAAGATGGATCTATTCAATCGGAAGAGTTTTATAGCGAAGGCGGCATTATAGAATTCGTTCAGATGCTAGATGCAAATGGTAAACGTGATCCTTTATTACCCATTCCAATTTATGTAGAAGGCTACGACAAAGAATCTAATGTAACTGTAGATGTAGCCTTATCTTATAATACCTCTTATGCAGAGCATATCTTTTCTTACGTAAATAATATTAACACGATAGAAGGAGGCACACATGTAGCCGGTTTTAGAAGAGCTATTACACGAGTTTTTAAATCGTACGGCGATAAAAATAAACTCTTTGAAAAAGCAAAAGTTGAAATTACAGGCGATGACTTTAGGGAAGGAATAAGTGCAATTATCTCTGTAAAAGTACCAGAGCCTCAATTTGAAGGACAAACCAAAACGAAACTAGGAAATAGTGATGTAATGGGAGTGGTAGATGTTTGTGTAAGCAGAGTATTAGAAGCCTATTTAGAAGAGCATCCGAAAGAATCGAAACTAATTATTGATAAAGTAATTATCGCCGCACAAGCACGTGCTGCAGCTCGCAAAGCGAGAGAGTTGGTGCAACGAAAAAATGTGTTAACAGGTGGTGGCTTGCCTGGAAAATTAGCAGATTGCTCAGACAAAGACCCACACAAATGTGAGCTTTATTTAGTGGAAGGGGACTCGGCTGGCGGAACAGCTAAACAAGGAAGAGATAGAGGCTACCAAGCTATTTTACCATTGAGAGGAAAAATTCTTAATGTTGAAAAAGCACAAGAGCATAAGATATACGAAAATGAAGAGATAAAAAATATGTACACAGCTTTGGGCGTAACTGTGGGCACACCCGACGATCCTAAAGAATTGAACATTACAAAACTGCGCTATCATAAAATAATTATTATGACCGATGCCGATGTAGACGGCTCGCATATTGCTACTTTAATTTTAACCTTCTTCTTCCGCTATATGAAAACGCTGGTAGAGCAGGGCCATGTATTTTTGGCACAACCGCCTTTGTATTTGGTTAAAAAAGGGAAAGAACAACGTTATGCATGGACAGAAGAAGATAGAAAAGCTGCGGTAACACTTTTAGGAAATGGTAAAGATGATAGTGTAATGATACAACGATATAAAGGTTTGGGAGAGATGAACGCAGAGCAATTGTGGGACACTACGATGAATCCTGCTACTAGAACATTAAAACGCGTGACCATTGATAGTGCAGCAGAAGCAGATCGTATCTTCTCTATGCTTATGGGCGATGAAGTACCTCCAAGAAGAGCCTTCATTGAATCGCATGCAAAATATGCTCGCTTAGATGTGTAACTAATTATTACTACTATTAAAAAAGGTCATGAATTAATTCATGACCTTTTTTAATAGTAGCCTATTCTTATTTTTTCTTAGCCTTCTCTTGTTGAAGACGTTGCATCTCTTCTAATTTTTGTTGCCACTTAGAAGCCGTAGCGGGCTTGTTTTTGTTTTCTTGCAATTGCTTATGAATTGCTTCTTCATTGATAAACAATTTTTGAATAATAAACTGTTGTGCAATGCTTACCATATTACCGAAGAAGTAGTAAAAAGTTAACGCTGCTGCCATTTTATTAAACACACCCATCAACATTATTGGAAATACAAAAGGTAAATATTTCATCATAGGATTGTTAGGATCCTGTGGCGTCATATTTCTATTATAAAGCGCCAAAAACAAACTAGAAGCAGTCATTAATAACGTAAACAAACTTACATGATCTCCATACAAGGGAATAGAGAAAGGCAGGTTTAGAATAGAATCAAACGTCGAAAGGTCATCAGCCCATAAAAACGACACTTGCCTGAAAACAATATTAGTAGGTATAAAACAATACATAGCTACTAAAAATGGCAATTGAAACAGCATAGGTAAGCAACCACCTAATGGATTTACACCCGCACTTCTATATAATTTCATTTGCTCTACGCTAAACGCTTGCTGATCAGGGAATTTTTCTCTTAATATATCTAATTCCGGTTTCATCAATCGCATTTTAGCAGTTGACAAGTAACTTTTGTAGGTAAAGAAGGATAAGGCTAAGCGAATAATTAAGGTCATTAAGATAATGATAAGCCCTAAATTTAATTGCCAACTGTTTAACATGTTAAACATAGGTAAGATCAACCATTTGTTTACATATTTTACAAAGGCAAAAATACCCGTACCCAAAGGCACCATTTCTTCTAAGCCTATTTGATATGATTTTAAAGTGGCATAATCGTTAGGACCAATATACCAATCGATACTTGCCTCATTATTTTGTAGTGGAAGTTGGAAGCTAAGCTTGTTTACTACAACATGATTGGTGTCTTTCGTATCATTTACAGCTTTACAACTACTAACATTGAATACGTTATTTTTTGCAATAAGTGCTTGTGAAAAATAACCGGTTCTTAAACCAATCCATTGCACTCCTTCTTTTAAGCTTTCCTTTTTCTCATCTCTAATACTAAAATAATCTTGGTCGCCATTATTGTACTTATAGTGCTCTTGTACATTTTGTTTTTCAGCATCGCTACTTTTTTCAGTTCTTGCAACCGCGTTATCCCAATTCATAACTAAGGTATTCATCGCAAAACCAATCAGTTTAAACGAACACGTTATATGGTGCGCATTTGTCTCTATTGTATAAGTAATAATAACTTGTTGTTGTGGATTGATTGGAGCAGTTAATATAATTGATTTACCTTTTTCATTTTCCTGAAGTGAAGGTGTATAATAAAGTTCATTGCTATTTTTAATAGTTGCTGTATTTAAAGCAAAACTCAATTGATTTTCAGTACTATCAAAAAGTACTAAAGGTTTTTGATAGTATGTTTTGTAGTTTTTCAAAAGGGCCTTTGTAATATTTCCACCCTTAGTATGGATATCTATACTTACATATGCATTATCTAGTGTAAGAACAGTATCTAAAGGCGCTGCAACAAGTGCAGTATCTTTTATAGAAGAAGTATCAGTATTGTTTTTTACTGCAACTTGTGCAGTAGCAATTTTAGGATGCGTTTTTGTATAAGCAATAGAATCAGCTTGTTTTTTTTCTAAAGCACCTTTTTGTTCGTAATTATTAATTGCTAAATAACCTAGTAGCAGAGCAACTAAAAGTGAGAATCCAATGACTGAATTTTTATCCATAAAATAAGTAATATATAAGGAAGCAAAGGTAACTAAATAATTACAACAGCGCTTATTTGTTTTGCTCAAATTCAGCAATAAGCTGCTCCATTTTTAAGTAAGGATGGCGCTCCATTAATTGTTTTGTCTGTATTATCTGTTGTTCTATAAAATTTTGATGGGCTATAGTAGCTGGAAATCTACTTTTATGCCTGCTTGCCCTAAATAATTGCTCAATACTGTTCATTAGCTCAAAAGCCGACGGCTCAATACAGCTATTCTTAAACGATTCCCAAACTGCTGCAGTAGCAGCAAAGTTAGGGTGCACAAGGTCTATATCATAGAATCGATAATCTCTAAGTACATCAATAATCAACTCGTAGGCTGGAAAATAATGCATGTGGTTATAATCATTCGTTAAATTGTGCACCACTTCAATTAATCGCGCCTTACTCCTATTGTTTTCTATCACACCGTCTCTTATATGCCTTACCGGACTAATGGTAAAAATAATTTCTATACTGGGATTAATTGTTTTTACCTTTTCCAAGCTTTCAGTTAATGATTGTTGAATAGTTGCTATCGAAAGAAGTACTTTTTCAAACCACTGTCCAGGTGCTCTGTGATTATTAGCTACAGGATACTTGTTTTCAATAAGATGATATTGAAATGCAGACCCCAAAGTAATAATCAACCAATCGCACTGTTTAATATATGCATGCGCCTTGTCAATAGATGCATTCATTTCGTTTAAGGCTATTCCCTTATCAATATCAGAGAAGCGTGTATGGTGATCCCAGCTATTCCATAATTCATTTAAATAAAATAAATCTGTGGCTTTTTTATGTTCACTGTTTACATAAGCATCCATGCTTTTAGTTACACTTAATGGATTAAATAAAATTCCATTCGGATTACTTAAGGTGTTAAATCCTGCGTGGTTTAAGTAGTCAGTCATATGCTCTGTAAAGCAAGATCCTATCAAAAACACTTGGTCGGAATGCTTTATTTTTTTTGACAAATGTTTGGCTTCAAATTGTAAGGTATATGACATGTTTAAATTATATTTGGGTCTTGAAAAAAATCAATACTTTTACTTTTTCAATCTTAAAACTACAAATTTAATATATGCAATCGAACGAATTTCGCAAATACGCAATTAAACATCATGGTATTAGTAGCAATACCCTACATCAATATACCTCTGCTATTATAATGCCAACTGCATTAACGCCTTATATTATCGAAGAGCGCCCAATGAATGTAGCGCAAATGGATGTGTTTTCTAGATTAATGATGGATAGAATTATTTTCTTAGGAGAAGGCATTAATGATTATGTTGCAAATATTGTAACGGCACAATTATTATTTTTAGAAAGCATTGATAGAAATAAAGATGTTCAAATGTACATTAATAGTCCAGGAGGCAGTGTTTATTCCGGCTTAGGTATTTACGATACCATGCAAATTATAACGCCAGATGTTTCTACAATTTGTACTGGTATTGCAGCTTCAATGGCGGCGGTATTGATGTGTGCGGGAACCAATGGTAAAAGGACCGCTTTAAAACATAGTAGAGTAATGATTCACCAGCCACTTGGAGGTGCTGAAGGTCAAGCAAGTGATATTGAGATTACAGCAAGAGAGATAGGAAAATTAAAGAAAGAACTATATGAGATTATAGCGGAGCATAGTGGACAGAAATTTGCAAAAGTTGAAAAAGACTCCGACAGAGATTATTGGATGACAGCAGAAGAGGCAAAAGCTTATGGAATGGTAGATGAAGTTTTAGGAAGGAATCCAAAAAAGAGTATTAAATAATAGAAAGGAATTAGGGATAAAAAAGCACAACGTTTGTTGTGCTTTTTTATTACAATAAAATATATATATAATAGTAATATAATCAGCAATTTATTTTATCTATTTTTGCGACACGCAACCAATACGAAATACTAAGCAATGTCTATTTTACAATTATTAAACTATTTAGTGGTCCTTGAGTTAATTATATGGATTTTAAGCATACAAATAAATAGAATAATACATAATCAACGATTAGATGTAATGAATTTTATTTATTCTTTTTTCTTGTATAATAAAGTCATCTTAAGGAATACATTTTTAAAAAAAGAGAAAGAATTTAAAATCTATTCCAATAGAATTAATCTTATAGCATATATCTTGTTTGGCATTACTTTATTGCTATTAATACTAGCCAATATGATTTTGAATAAATAAAAAAAGCCGATGCAAGTGCATCGGCTTTTTTTATTTGTTTCTTAGAGTTTAATTATCCTAATGCAACTCGTTTGAAAGAAGTAACTTTCAAATCAGCATTAACACCTTTCAAATAATCAGCTACAGATTTACCGCCATCTTTTACAAAAGCTTGAGCCATTAATGTGTTCTCTTTAAAGAATGAATTTAATTTGCCTTCTGCAATTTTAGCTACCATTTCTTCTGGTTTGCCAGCCATTTTAGGATCTGCTTGCATGGTTTCCATAACAATAGCGCGCTCACGAGCTACTACGTCAGCTGGAATACTATCGCTATCAACACCTAGTGGGTTCATAGCAGCAATTTGCATAGCTATATCTTTACCAGCTTCAGCAGCTTCTGAAGACATTGCTACTAAAACACCCATACGGTTTGCACCATGTATGTATGAAGCAACAAATGGAGCATCCACTTTTTCAAATTTATTAATTTCAATTTTTTCACCAATTGCAGCTAATTTATCATTGATTAAATCTGCTACTTTAGCTCCATTGATTACAATGTTATTTAACTCTTCTACAGAATTAACTTTGTTTTCAACTGCAGCATCTGCAATGCTTTGTGCAAAAGCAACGAAGTCGGCGTTTTTAGATACAAAGTCTGTTTCGCAAGAGATACAAACAATATAACCTGTTTTGTTGTCTGCAGTAGTTTTAGCTAATACCACACCTTCTTTTGCTTCTCTGTCGCTACGTTTTGCAGCCACTTTCTGACCTTGTTTGCGCAACCAATCAATAGCTGCTTCAAAATCATTATTTGTTTCTGTTAATGCTTTACGACAATCCATCATACCAGCACCCGTTGCTTGTCTTAATTTGTTTACGTCGGAAGCAGCAATTGTTACGCTCATGTTTATAGTTTTTATAAAGTTTATAAATTTAAAGAAACCGCAACACTATTCGTATGCGGTTTCTTTAATAATAGATAATTATTTATTATTTTTTACTTGCTAGCTTCGGGCGACCAGCTCCTTGTTTAGGACGGCCAGCTCCACCTGCAGCAGGTTTTGCACTACGTGTTTTTTTACCATCAGCACCTTCTGTTTCTTCCTCTAAATCGTTTTTGCGACCTTTAGATTCAGTTGTTTCTTCGCTTTGTTCTTCATCAGCTACTTCTTTGTTTTCGGCACGCTCTTGAAGGCCTTCCATGATTGCAGCAGTTAAGTAGTTGGTGATAATTGCAATAGATTTGCTAGCATCATCGTTTGATGGGATAGAAAAATCTACTTTTGATGGATCACTATTCGTATCAACCATTGCAAATGTAGCAATACCTAAGCGTTTAGCTTCTGCTAATGCAATATGTTCGTGGCTAATATCTACAATGAATAAAGCAGCTGGCGTACGACCCATTTGAGAGATACCGCCCAATACTTTTTCCATTTTTTCTTTACCACGTGTCAATGTCAAACGTTCTTTTTTGGTAACGCTATCCAATGTGCCATCGTTTAGCATTTTTTCAATGCTTTGCATTTTCTTTACACTCTTACGAATTGTTTGGAAATTGGTAAGCATACCACCCAACCAACGTTCAGTAACGAAGGGCATATTTACTTTTGCTGCAGCTTCTGCAACGATTTCTTTTGCTTGTTTCTTAGTAGCAACAAACATGATTTTTTTACCGCTTTTTGCGATGGATTTAAGCGCAGCAGCCGATTCTTGCAAACCGTCTATTGTTTTGTTTAAATCAATGATGTGTATACCATTTTTCTCAGTGAAAATGTATGGTAACATTTTTGGGTTCCATTTTTTCTTTAGGTGACCAAAATGTACGCCAGCTTCCATAAGTTGCTGATGTAGGCTTTTATTTTCTTCCATTGTAGTAAGTTCTTGTAGGTTAAAAAATTAAGTAAGCGTGAGCGACCATTAACGTTTAGAGAATTGGAAGCTTCTACGTGCTTTGCGTTTACCGAATTTCTTACGTTCAACTGAACGAGGATCACGACGCATTAAGCCTTCTTTTTTCAATGCAGGACGGAACTCAGGGTTCACTTCGCATAACGCACGAGCAATACCTAATTTGATTGCTTCTGCTTGTCCTTTTGGTCCTCCGCCTTGTACGTTTACCACTACATCAAATGATGCGCTAGCATCAAGTGTTTTAAAAGGTAATTCTACTTGGTTTTGTAAGTACATAATGGGGAAATACGCTTTGTATTCTTTTCCATTTACTGTGATGCTGCCTGTTCCTTTACTCATATATATACGAGCTACGGCTTCTTTTCGGCGACCTACAGCGTTAGTTTGTTTTTCCATGTATGTGGATTGTTAAAGCTGTTTACAATTAATTTATTTAGTAATATTTTTTGGCTGTTGTGCTTTGTGTGGGTGTTCTGCCCCTTCGTATACAAATAATTTTTTGTACATAGCACGTCCCAAACGGTTTTTAGGTAACATACCTTTTACCGCTCTTTCTACAACAACAATTGGTCTACGGTTTAACAACTCACGAGCTGTTTCGCCTTTTTGACCTCCAGGATAACCAGAAAACGTTAAGTATTCTTTGTCATCTAATTTGTTGCCAGTAAATTTAACATGCGCTGCATTTGTAACGATTACATAATCACCACAATCGAAATGAGGTGTATAATACGCTTTGTTTTTGCCGCGTAAGATATGCGCAATTTGTGTGCACATACGACCAACAGTTTGGTTAGTAGCATCAACAAGATACCAATCGCGTTTTACGATTTGTTCGTTAGCTGATTTTGTTTTAAAACTTAAGTGTCTCATTTAATTTAATATTTAATTTAATCCGTTTTTGGACCCAATTTTTGTTTTACACAAATAAATGGAGCGCAAAGGTAATGGGCTTTATACAGTTAACCAAGAAAAAAGACAATTATTTTTATAGCATCTTTATAATTAATTGATAATCAATAATAAAATTATTTAAAAATTTTACCAATGCCATTTTTACTACCCAAGTTTATAGCTTTTTAATACTGCCATCAAATTATAACAAGGATTAGGAATGCGGATTTAGGTTTACCCATAACCTTCTTTTTAAATTATGCTAAAACTATGATCACTTTCCAATTTTCGACTTTTTAAAAATATATATAGATCATTTAAACATAAAGAAGTTAACTTCTGCTTACTTTACTCTTAATAACACTTGATTTTCTAACACCTTTCCTTTTTATACTTTATTGATAATAAAAAATAATTGAGATGAATAGAGAGATTATTTTAGCGTAATAGTTTTTTTGTTAAATAATAGTATCGTTTTTCGGCGTAGTTAACTTATAACCTAATAATTGGAAATAGTTTATAAAACAATGTAAATGAATTTAATATAAATATATAAAATATAATTATATAATTTTTTTAACTAAAACTTTGCATTTACAACAAATTCACTCTAAATTTAACTCAAATTTCATAATAGCAATTTTATAATTGAACAAAAGAAAAAATTAAAAACATGAAAAGAATTTTGCTACTGCTTACAGTGCTCGTTTCAATAGGCTCTCAAGCTGTTATTGCACAAACACACAAGCTATCAGGTCGTGTATTAGATGAAAATGGTCAGCCATTACCTGGCGCAACCATTGTTGTTAAAGGATCTAACATAGGTACTGTTGCAGATGACAATGGTAACTTTGTTATTAATAATGTTCCTAATGCAGGCGCTAAAATTAAAATTAATTATGCTGGATATTCTTACGCAGAAGCAGATGCTACTTCGGCTAACGTAAGTATTCGTTTAAATCCATTAGCAAAAGAATTGTCAGGCGTTGCAGTTACTGCATTGGCAATTAGAAGAGAGAAAAAAGAATTAGGTTATTCATCAACATCTATTGGCTCTGAAGAGCTTAACAGCGGTAATCAAGTAAATGCTCTATCTGCATTACAAGGTAAAGTGGCTGGTGCTAATATTACTTCTTCTACTGGTGGACCTGGTGGTTCAACGCGTATCGTTTTACGTGGCGAAAAAACAATTGCGGGTGGTAATAACGCATTAATAGTAGTTGATGGTATCGTTACTAACAATGGTAGTCGTGCTATCGGAAGTAGTTTATCTCAAATTGACTTTGGTAATAGAGGAACCGATATCAATCCTGATGATATTGAAAATATTACGGTATTAAAAGGTGCTGCCGCTGCCGCATTATATGGTTCTGCTGGTGCTAATGGCGCTATCATGATTACTACTAAAAGTGGTAAAGCAAGAAAGAAAGACAAAATGGAAGTAATGTATTCTACAGATTACACCTTATCTTCTGTTTTAAAATATCCTGAGTTTCAACATACTTATGGCCAAGGTGATATTCACGGTGTATATGATGACGTTAGAGAAAACTTCTCTTGGGGTTTACCTTTTGACGGAGTAAACAGAGCTTGGGGTCAAGTTATTAATGGCAAACAATTGGTTAAACCATATCAAGACTTAGCGGATAATGTGAAGAGCTTCTATAACACAGGAACAACATGGCAAAATAATGTGTCGTTATCTAAAAATTTAGATAAATCTTCCTTCTTCTTATCATTAAATACCCTTAACAATAAAGGGGTAACACCAAATACTTTTTATGATAAATATAGTATCCGTTTTAATGGTAATATAGAATTAAGCCCTAAGGTATATGCTGTAGCTAATATTAACTATATTAATATTAATTCTCGTGCAGAGCAAATGGGACAAGGTAATGGCGGTGTTTGGAATCAATTATTACAAACTCCAAGAGACATTCCTATTTGGGAACTTAAGCAATTAGATAATCCTTTTTATGCAATGGATTATACCGATGCAGTGGGTACAAAACGTTACGGTTACTATGGAGCTTATACCCGCAATCCATATTGGGTAGCACAAAACTTTGATAACAGATCTAAAACGGATCGTGTTTTAGGCGCGGTTACTTTAGGATGGAAACCAAATTCAAACTGGAATATTTTTAATCGTGCAGGTGCTGATATCACCTCAGATCGTTTTTATCAAAAAACACCAAAATATTTCTTCCAACCATTTGATGCCTTTTATGGTGCAGGTACAGCAAGCTCTCAAAATCAAAGTTTAGCAGGTGGATATTTCGAACAAACTGTTAATACTACTACTTTCTACAATGATTTGATTGCTTCTTATTCTAAAAAACTAACTGAAGATGTTTCTTTTGATGGTATGTTAGGAGCCAATGCTTCTGCTACAACCAGTAATAGTTTAGCAGCTAATATCGATCCTACTACAAATGGCCTAGTAATTCCTGGCTATTATAATTTTGGTAATGCGGTGAGCCCAGTTACGGTATCTAATTCATTATCACAAATTAGATCAGTAGCATTATACGGCTCAGCAAAATTGGGATATAAAAACCAATTTTATTTAGAAATCACTGCTAGAAACGATAAAAACTCTACATTAAATCCATACACTAATACGTTCTTCTATCCTAGTGCTAGTGGTTCTTGGATTTTCTCAGAAACGTTTAAAGAAAAAATGGTGAACAGCCGTTTATCTTATGGTAAACTTAGAGCGAGTTGGGCAAGTGTTGGTAACGGAGCACCTGGAGCTTATTTAACTAATCCTGCTGCCTTTGGTACTACAACTTCATCATCTAGTTTTGGTTCTGTAAAATTCCCTTTCAATACCGTACCTGCATTTAGTTTAGGCAACACGATTGCTAATCAATTAAGACCTGCTCGTTCTCTAACTTCAGAGGTGGGTGTGGAATTAGGATTCTTTAAAGATCGTATTTTCTTCGAGGCTACTTATTATAAATCATATACGTATGACCAAATTATCTCTGTTCCAACTGCTCCATCTTCTGGCTTTACTAGTCGTACTATTAACTTAGGAGATGTAGCCAATAGAGGATTAGAAATGGCATTACGTTTTACACCAGTTCATACCAAATCTGGTTTCAAATGGGATGTGAATGCTACCTATACCCGTAACAGAAATGAAGTATTAAGTTTAGCTGATGGTGTATCTAGAGTTACCATCGGTGGCTTTAGTGGTATGGAAATCGCTGCAGCAGTAGGTAAACCATTTGGTGCATTTTATGCTATTGATAATCAAACGGATGCTAATGGTTATACTATTGTAGATCCAAATTCTGGATTACCAAAACCAACAACTAATGCAGTATACAAAGGATCGTACCAACCACGTTTCATGGCTTCTTTAGGAACAAATTTAAGTTACAAAGGATTCTCATTAAACGTATTATTTGATACTAAACAAGGTGGTGTATTCTTTTCTCGTACAAAAGATATTATGGAATTTGTAGGAACATCTGCAAATACAGGAAACAGAGATGACCAAGTATTCCCTAACTCGGTATATTTAGATGCAAATGGTAACTCAGTTGCAAATACAACTATGTACTCTCCATATGATTATTATACAAGTGTTGCACCAAATGGTTCTCACATTTTAGATGCTAGTTATATTAAATTGAGAGAAGCTAGCTTAGGCTATACCTTGCCATCTAAATTGATGAAAAAAACAGGATTCTCTTCAGCTAAAGTTTCTTTATTTGGAAATAATTTATTCATCTGGACTTCTAAAGAAAATAAATACGCTGACCCTGAAGTTAATACAGGTGGCAACTCCGATGAACAAGGCTTAGATTTTTCTGCACGTCCATCTTTACGTAACTATGGAATTAGCTTAAAAGTAACTTTCTAAATTTTTTTAAAGAGCAAAGATATGAACACAATAAAAAAAGTATCGATTATAGCACTTCTTAGTGTAGTTGTATTTTCTACAGGATGTAAAAAATTCTTAGATGTAAATACGAATCCAAATGTGGTTTACGGCCCTCAGGTTTCTTTGGTATTACCAAGTGCCCAAATGTATGTAGCTTCTGCAGTAGGCTGTAATTTACAAATTAATGGTTCCATCTGGGGTCAGTATTGGACACAGTCGCCTTTGGCTAGTCAATATAAAATATTAGAACAATATTTTCCAAGTGGTTCTAACTATGACAACTCATGGGGATTAATGTATTCTCAAGCATTACCGGATTTAAAATATGTTGAAAAAACAGGAACAGCTACTAACTTTAAGCAATACATAGCTATTTCTAAGTTAATGCAAGCATATATGTTCCAAGTAGCTACAGATGCATGGGGAGATATTCCTTTTTCTGAGTCTGGTAAAGGTGAAGTTGCTGATGGTGGAATTACTTCCCCTCGTTACGATGCTCAAACATCAGTTTATGACGGTATTATCAAATTAATTACAGATGCTTCTGCATTAATAAGCGCTACAGATCCAAATAAACCAACAACTGACGATTTAGTATATGGTGGTAATATGAACAACTGGTTAGCTTTTGCTAACACGCTTAAATTAAAAGTATACTTGCGTTTATCAGAAGTGGATTCTGTAAAAGCTAAAGCAGGTATTGCTTCTTTAGGTGCTGCACCTTCTGGAGGCTATATCACTACTACTAACCCTGCTCAAATTGCATTTTTAAATACAGCAGGTGCATACAATCCATTATATGCTGAAATCGTAGGCTTAACTAAAACTCAAAATTTAGTGGCAAGTAAAACAGCAGTTGATTATTATAAAAACAATAATGACTTACGTGTAACTAAATTCTACAATGCAACTTCTGTAGCAGGTGCAACGGGTTGTCAACAAGGAAATTACAATACACAAGTATCTGGAGTTAATTATCCTTCAGATCTAGTTGGTGCTTTGTCTTCTTCTACTAATTCAGGAACTGCGCCAGTTAAATTTATTTCTTCTTATGAGAGTTTATTATTACAAGCAGAAGCTAAAGTTCGTGGATGGATTTCAGGTGGTGGTGATAGCTTAAACTATGCACAAGCTGTTTCTAACAACTTTACTTCTTATGGTTTATTAGCAACAGATGCTGCTACTTATTTAGCAAGTGCAGGTGGTGCATATCCTAGTACAGGAACTAAAACTGCAAAATTAAAAGCAATCCTAACTCAAAAATGGGCTTGTATGAATGGTAATCAAGGTTTTGAAGCATGGACAGAATGGAGAAGAACAGGTTATCCAGATTTCTTCACCGTTTCTACTACTTCATTAATTGGTCAAGTTTTCCCTGCTAGATTCTTTTATCCAAATGTAGAAGTTACAAGAAACTTAAATTTCCCTGGGCAAAAATTAATTACGGATAAAGTTTGGTGGGACAAATAATTATTAAAATCTTTAAAAAGAAACACTATGAAAAATATATTAAAATTAAGTATTGTAGCGCTAATAACTTTAGTAGCAGTGAGCTGTAAAAAAGAATACAGTCAAGTTTCTAGAGTAGTTACTCCATCTTATCCTACAATTAATTTTCCTAATGGTAAATTTTTTAGCATCAAAGTTGGTGATCCTACACCTCAAATAGTAGCTAATGCTTACGATTCATCGCTTAAGCAAGCAATGGGCGTAACCTATGATCCTACAGTAATTGACAATACTACTGCTGGTTTATATGTAGTGCCTGTAACTTCAGAAAAAAATGGCAATGGATATTTTAGTGCAGATGCTGCTTATGTTGCGGTTACTAATATTGATACTGCCGTAAGTTTAAATGGAATTTGGGATCGTCAAGGATTTACTACATTCCAAACACTTACTGAAATTAAAAATGGCCTGTACCAAGTTGCAGGAGTAGGTGGAGCTGCTGCTGCTTTAGGTTATATTTGCCAGAAAGATAGTTCTAGTATTAGTTTCCCAACGCAGCCAACTGCTTATGGTGATATGTATTTAACACAAACATCTTTAAGAATGATTTCTTCTAGAAGAGATACCATGAGATATGTAGTTATCAATGCAGGTTTTGGAACAGCTTCGAGAACTTTTATAAAAAGATAATTTAAATTAGACTAATTAACGATTATGAAAAATTACATAAATACACTAGCGAGCATTGCTTTATTATTATTGTTGAGTGCTCCTACGTTTGCACAAAGAAGTGGTTTTGGAATTCACTTTGGGGGCTTTGATTTTTATGGTCCTCAAACAGGAAAATACTTCCGTTCAGAGGTGTATAAACGTAGTTACAACGTAAATAAATTTGGTATTGAAAATGGTGGTTTTGATACTACCTTAACCAAAAATTTAAAATGGAGCCCATTAGCGAAAGCTAGCATGTGGTGGGAAGTTAATGATGTTATTGATTTAAATATGGGATTATCTGTAGGCTCATTAGAATATCCAACTGATCGTCCGGATAACGTATATATCAATAAGCAATTAAATAATATATCAGGTACTAAGAAAGAAAAAATTCTGTTGGAATATGATGCTCATATCAATTTCAATTTAGTGCCAAAAAATCAATTTATTTTTGCTCCTTATTTATTTACTGGTATCACCGCTTCTTACCATGATGTATTTTTTGGTGCTAATTTACCAGTTGGTATTGGTGCTAATATTCGTTTAGGTAAGTCAAATGATATTTATTTAAATGTAGAATCTGCATATAAAATTGCTGCTACAGATAATGATCAAAATCATTTACAACACACCATTGGTTTTGTTTATTTTTATAAAAAAGGATACAAAGAACCTGTAAAAGAAGTTGTAGTTCCAACATTACCAGTTGTAGTTGCGCCAGTAGAGCAACCAAGAATTTTAGATGCTGACAAAGATGGTGTTAATGATGATGTTGATCAATGTCCTACTATCGCTGGCCCAGCTAAATTTAATGGTTGCCCAGATACAGACAATGATGGTATTGCTGACAATAAAGACACTTGTCCATTAGTAGCTGGTTTAGCTGCATTTAACGGTTGCCCAGATACGGATGGTGATGGCATCTCAGACAATACAGATGCTTGTCCGTATGTAGCAGGCGTATCACAAAGAAACGGTTGTCCAATTCCGGACACCGATGGTGATGGTTTTAACGATGATCAAGATAAATGTCCTTCTGTTTTTTCTAAAATAAACAACGGTTGTCCAGAAATTAAAAAAGAAATTATTGAGCGAGTAAACAAAGCTGCTAAATCAATTTACTTTGAAACTGGTAAGTCTGTTTTAAAACCAATTTCTTACAAAGATTTAGATGCATTAGTTACCATTTTAAATTCAGATGCTACTTTACGTGTTGATATTGGTGGTCATACTGATAATGCCGGTTCGGAAGATATTAATGTAAATTTATCTCACGATAGAGCTAAAGCAGTAAATGACTATTTAATTTCTAAAGGCATTGCACACGAACGCTTAACCTATCAAGGATACGGATCAAGCAAGCCTGTTAATAAAAATGTTACTGCTGCTGACAAAGCTCAAAATCGTCGTACAGAATTAAATTTAAGAAACTACTAATTATATAGTTTAGAATAAAAAGGGTTGGCTAAATGGTCAACCCTTTTTAATTTTATACAAAAGCAATTAAATAATATGCAAGCTATTATTTTGGCTGGTGGTAAGGCTACTCGTTTACAAACAGTTTTAAAAGATATTCCTAAAGCACTAGCCAGTATTAGAAATACGCCATTTCTAGACTATTTATTACAATTTTTAAATCAGCAAGGTGTTCATCATTTTATATTTTCATTAGGACATCAGCATCAACAAATAGTTGATTATTTGCATGCTAAAGAGAAAACATGGACCTATAACTGTGTTATTGAGGAACAAGCATTAGGAACAGGAGGGGCTATAAAAAAAGCGCTTACCTTTGCAACAGATCAGCATGTATGGGTAATCAATGCAGATACGTATTTAGAACTCAACATGCGTTCAATGTATCAACAGCATATAAAAAACAAGGCTATGGCTACCATAGCATTAAAAGAAATGGAACACTTTGATAGGTATGGTTTAGTAAATATGGATGATAGGCAATGTATTTATTCTTTTGAAGAAAAACGTACTTGTGAAAAGGGTTTAATTAATGCTGGTTTTTTTATTGTAAACAAAGATCGTTTCTTGGAAAATGCACCTTCAAGTGAAGTATTTTCAGTTGAAAAAGATTTTTTCCAATTACAGTTGTCTAATAACTCTATATATGGTTTTAAAACGGATGGGTTTTTTATAGACATAGGAATTCCAGAAGATTTTGATAAAGCGCAACAATTTCTTCCTTATATAGATTTATAAATTACTATAAAAGTGTATTAATAGATTATATAAGTTATCAATATTATTTAAGCTCAATTCATTTGCTTGGTCATATATATCATGATAATATCCTTTGCCACCATTAGTATAAATAAAAAAAGAAGGTATGTTTTTTTCGCTAAAATAAAAGTGGTCACTTATTGCTGCTTTGCCTCTACTTCGTATTTCTGGCACTAAATTTGATTGGGAATTTATAATTTTAAGCAAATCGAATTGATTGTTAAATACGGTACCATTAACAACCGTAATGCCATTAGTAGCGTCTCCTGCAATATCAATATTTGTAAGAAATTTAATTTTATTTAAATTAATTAATGGATGTTCAATAAAATAATGAGATCCAAGTAAGCCAGCTTCTTCACCACTAAATGCAATAAACACCATAGTGTATCTATTGTCTTTCTTTTCTTTATAGTATTGGGCAAGCATAAGTAGCATTGCCGTGCCGGATGCATTGTCACTAGCCCCAGGGAAATAAGAAGTGGAACCCATTTTCCCAAGATGATCATAATGTGCTGAAAAAATTAACATGGAATCACTTTTTCCTGGTATAAGAGCTAATATGTTTTTCTGATTGCTATGTTTAATATAGCGTTGATCTATATCAATATCAATTGATGAAAAATCATCTGGAATATAGCTTTCTAGCATGTAAAGAACACAAGCTTTATTGTGCCAATTGGCAACACCCCAGGTTAATTTTTTTGGAACTGGAATAATAAATATGCCTTTTGGTAATCTCATAAGAATTCGATCTCTATTGGTGTGTAGCAATTTTGCTAACAGATCTAAGCTATCAATGATATAGGCGAAGTGCTTGGTATTTAGTTGTTTGAAAAGTTGGAGAAGTTGTTCTTTTGATTGTACAGACCCTAGTGCTAATCGTTGTGTTTTCAATCTCCTATAGTGCCCTCCAGCGCTTGCTGCGTCAACTAAATAGGCTATTCCTGCTTCTAATCTTTGGCTATCATTGATTACAACTTGCATTTTTTGGGGAAAAGTATTAACATTAAAAGAGTATTCTTGTGTGTATATATTTTTATAATCAAAACCGAGTTCATTAAAATGAGTAGTCAAGAAATCAGCTGCTTTTTCGCAACCCTTATCTACATAGCCCCTTCCTGAAAAATAAGGACTACATAGTGTGTCTATGATAGGTTTTATTCCTTTATTAATCTGTGCGCTAGCTGAGAAATATGTTATTATTAATAGTAAAAATAAGGTATGGCGCATACTAATTTTTTGAAATTAAACTCGCAAAAGGATATTTAAGATTAGTAAATTTCATTAAGTCCACTTTAATACTTCCAACCGATATAGGACTATTTATTCTAACGGGAACATGATTGGCATCGTCACTTACCCATACTGTCATGGCATCTCCTTCTTTAAAAATAGTGCCAGCAATTAATGTAGGAGAAAATTTGATACTATTAAATGTACCATACCGTGTTTTAATTTTTTCTTTACCTAAATAAGTCAAAAATATGGGATATACCTTATCGTCAAGAAACATATTGAAAAACACTTTATCACCCTTTTTTTTGTAGCTAAAATCAATATTTCTTGCATAATAAATTGATGATAACACATCTTGAACACATTTCGGCACCTTAAAGATACCACTGGTGCTCGTAGCTTTATTTTCAGCATTATTAAATAAAACATGATTGTATATTTGATAGCCACCTTCATTTACGTTTCTAATAAATTTAATAGGAATTAATTCATTAGCATCAATAAAACTTTCGTAGCGATCTCTAACTTTAAATATCCAATCATACGACGGGTAAGTTTTGCCATCTCCAATTATATGGAAAACATCTTTATTACCTATCTTTTCTTTAGCTGTAGTAAAGCTAACCTCACCTGCATTAACCCATATGAAACTAACGTTATAATATACATGATATAATACAGATTCGTTTTCTTTAAAACAGATATTAGGAAAAGTACAAGACTCTTGTGCTTTACTCCAAGTACTTATTAAAAGTAATATTATACTAATTAGTAGACGCATACCATTTATTTTTTGAATGTTTGAATAACCATATGCTAGCTCCAACAGTTGCTGGCAATACAATATTTATTAACCAAAGACTTGTTATTATTAATGTAATTTTCCAAGTTTCAATTGCTACAATAGAAAATAATAATATTCCCCATTTGTTTCTAATGCCTAATTCTGCATATGCAATGCTTGGTATTATGGTCATTCCCCAGAAATACATTACACATAAAAGAAATAAATTTTTAAATTCTAAATACTGATTAGTTATGTGAAATAAAACATATAGTTGAGTAGTATAAATAAAGAACTTAAGCAAGGATAATATAAATGCTGTCAGGTGTAATTTAATCGAAATGACTTTTACTAGCTGTATATACTTTTGTA